>Ga0308171_1000205_pt1 | contig 168176 bp, 169 predicted proteins | sample PhyGR1_FD_202135 | JGI IMG/M metagenome (GOLD analysis project Ga0308171, IMG submission 202135) | Phyllosphere microbial communities from UC Gill Tract Community Farm, Albany, California, United States - DLSLSG.R1 | ecosystem: Host-associated > Plants > Phyllosphere > Unclassified | place... | reverse complement strand
GGGTGTGTAAGCGCAGCGATGCGTTGAGCTAACCGGTACTAATGACCCGTGAGGCTTAACCTTACAACGCCAGAGGCGTTTTGGTCTGAGAGACCGGATTTTCAGCTTGTTTTACCGGATAAAGAATCAGCGGAAGCGAATGTTATTCGTTTTTGCGACAGAATTTGCCTGGCGGCTTTAGCGCGGTGGTCCCACCTGACCCCATGCCGAACTCAGAAGTGAAACGCCGTAGCGCCGATGGTAGTGTGGGGCCTCCCCATGCGAGAGTAGGGAACTGCCAGGCATCAAATAGTGAAGAAGCCCCGGACGAAAGTCCGGGGCTTTTTTACGTCTGAATGTTAGCTAAAAACTGGCTATTTCAACGCTTTTTAAGCCACTGAACAATAAAATCGGCAACCTGCATTGGCTGATTAATATCCAATATGGGCAAATTCAGTTCCATATCCTCATCAGTAGCGACGGCAATCACATACTGATCCAGCAAATCCTTAATCTCACCTTTAACGCCACGCCGCCAAAGTGCAATTTTGGGGACCGGCTCATCTTTGAAGCCCTCGACCAGCACCAGATCCAACGTTGAGCTATCCACCTGTGATGCTAATTGCACCAGGCTTAAAGGCTTATTAGGTGATTCAACCATCAATGCCCAGCGCTGATTACTGGCGACGATCACCTGATCCGCCCCAGCTTTACGCAGCAAATAACTGTCTTTCCCCGGCGTATCGATATCCATCTGATGATGTGTGTGCTTAATTAAGCCTGATCGAATCCCCTGAGTTTTGAGAAGTGGAATGACTTGCTCAAGCAAAGTGGTTTTTCCTGTCCCGCTCCATGCGGAAATCGCCAGTAAGCGCACACTCATAAATACTTTTCCTCATTCATGAGATCGTCTGGCGTATTGATATTGCGGAACGCAGATTCTGGGTCTGAAAACGCAATAGCATGCCCGCCATGCTCATGTAAGAACTGCATTAAACGTCGCTCGCCGCGCAGTAGCCAGGTTTCAAGATCATCAGCCAATGCGCAATTGACCAGCGCTAAGGCTGGATGATCACGCTGGGAGGATTTCACCCACACAGCGGGCGCATCATTACGCTGTTGCCACAGACGCGCGACAAAGTCATTGGGGATCCATGGCGTATCACAAGCGCAGAAAGCGACCCATTCGTTTTTACTGCTGCGTAAACCACTGAGCATGCCAGCCAGCGGTCCGGGATAATCGGGCAATGTATCGATAACCACCTGACAACCGCTTGCCTGATAGCGATCAATGTTACGGTTAGCGCTTATCAACACAATATTGACCTGCGGCCGGAATCGCCGCAAAACGTGCTGATAAAGGTGTTCACCCTGTAACATCAATAACCCCTTATCCTGGCCTCCCATACGACTGCCTTGGCCACCCGCGAGGATCACGCCGGTAAATGCTGTCATCTTCGTCTCCTTGCTTCATTCTGGACGATACTTACTTAGCGGCAGCGTACCATCTGCATAAAGGAATCAATGATGAAATATCACCGACTCAATGAACTGCTCGAGCTTCTGCAACCCGCATGGCAGAAGGATGCCGATCTCAACTTGCTGGCATTTTTGCAAAAACTGGCGCAGGAATCTGGTTTCAGTGGCTCATTAAGTGAATTAACCGATGATGTATTGATTTACCATCTCAAAATGCGTGACACAGATAGCCAGAGTGCCATTCCCGGCCTGAAAAAGGATTATGAAGTGGACTTCAAAACCGCGCTATTACGTGCACGCGGTGTGATTAAGGATGATGAGTAATGTTATCCTTGCGCATTAATCGCAAAGGTAACACACAGGCAAAAAGATGAGCGAAGCCGCCTTTAATTTCCAGACGTTGAATCCCGATGTCATCCTTGATGCACTTTGGGATGCGGGTCTGAGTGTCGAATCAGGCTTAACCGCCCTCAATAGCTATGAAAACCGCGTCTATCAGTTCAGCGACGATGATAAACGCCGCTATGTGGCTAAGTTTTATCGTCCGCAGCGCTGGAGCGCACAACAGATCCTTGAAGAGCATCAGTTCACTCAGGATTTATTAGAGGATGAAGTGCCGGTTGCCGCGCCGCTCGTTCTGCAGGGCAGCACGTTGAATCATCATGCCGGCTTCATGTACGCGGTCTTCCCCAGTTTAGGCGGACGGCAGTATGAAACCGATAACGAGGATCAGATGGAATGGGTTGGCCGCTTTCTGGGGCGCATCCATCAAACCGCAAAGCAAAGCCTGTTTCAGCAGCGACCCACTTTCGGCCTTGAAGAGTATATTTTTCAACCGCGTCGGGAGCTGGAACAAAGCGCGTTAGTACCGGCTTCACTTAAAGACTTACTGCTTGCTGCCGTTGATAAGCTCAGCGCGACGCTGCAGCAGCGCTGGCATAGCCATTGGCAGCCGTTAAGGTTGCACGGCGATTGCCATCCCGGCAATATTCTGTGGCGTGAAGGCCCGATGTTTGTCGATCTTGATGATGCCCGTAACGGGCCAGCAGTGCAGGATTTATGGATGCTGGTCAATGGCGATCGTCAGGAACAGTTGATTCAATGGGACATTTTGCTGGAAGCCTATAATGAATTCGGTGATTTTGATTTACATGAATTGTCACTGATTGAACCTTTACGCGCTATGCGCATGGTTTATTATTTGGCCTGGGTAGTACGCCGCTGGCAGGATCCCGCTTTTCCGCGCGCCTTCCCCTGGATGACAGATGAGGATTTTTGGCGCCGGCAGATTGCATTATTTATCGAGCAGGAAAGGCTGTTACACGAACCGCCGTTGCAGCTTAGCCCGCAATATTAATGAAGTACTCAGGAGATTGTTTCACGATGAAAAAGATCATGTTTGCGCTGGTAGGTTTAATGCTGGCATTTGGCGCCTCGGCGGCACAGTTCAACGATGGTAAGCAGTTCGTTACTTTGCCAAAGCCAGTGGCGGGTGAGCCGCAGGTTCTGGAGTTCTTCTCCTTCTTCTGCCCACATTGCTACCAGTTCGAACGCGTTTATCACGTGAGCGAGGCAGTGAAAAAGAACCTGCCGGCGGACACGAAAGTGACCAAATACCACGTTGATTTCCTTGGTGGTCAATTCGGTCCGGTTGTCACTCAGGCATGGGCTGTTGCCATGGCGCTAGGCGTAGAAAGCAAAGTTACTGCACCGATTTTCGACGGTATTCAGAAAACCCAAACCGTTACCGATGCAGCAAGCCTGAAAGAGACTTTTATTAAAGCGGCGGGTATCTCTTCAGAAGATTATGATGCAGCGTGGAATAGCTTCGCAGTAAAAGCGCTGGTTGCGCAGCAGCAGAAAGCAGCAGCAGACGTCAATCTGCAAGGTGTGCCAGCGATCTTCGTTAACGGCAAATATATGGTTAACAACGGCGGCCTGGATACCAGCTCAATGGACAACTTCGTTGCTGATTACGCCAATGTAGTGAAGTTCCTGGTAGAAAAGAAGTAATTTAGTTTTTAGAACGCCGGTACTGCCGGCGTTTTTTATTGCCTTCATTCTCTTATTTGTGCGATGTATTTATTAACCCTTCGCTTAATATCCACATGGACGATCGTCTTTTCATTAGGGCGAGCAAGATCACAATAAGTATTTAACTTGCTGATATAAATGAATTTTTAATATTAAAGTAATTGCAATTAACGTAAATAACAATACGTTATGATTTTTACGCACAAACTTATCCACAGTTTGATCCTTGCGATCCGTGCCGCGTAACGACGAAAAAGATCCTGACTTCCCCGAGTGCATTCAACATTCTCCTCTGGTTGTGGCATCCTTATAGCCCTCATTATCGCAACGAAGAAAATACGAACCTATGGCGCAAATTGCAGAAAATCCCCTGATTCTGGTCGACGGCTCATCTTATCTGTACCGTGCATATCATGCCTTTCCGCCGCTAACGAACAGTGCAGGCGAGCCAACTGGCGCCATGTATGGTGTGCTCAACATGTTGAAAAGCCTGTTGATGCAGTATCAGCCAAGCCATGTGGCTGTGGTCTTCGATGCGAAAGGCAAAACCTTCCGCGATGAGCTTTTTGAACACTACAAATCGCACCGTCCGCCGATGCCAGACGATCTGCGTGCGCAGATTGAGCCGCTGCATGAAATGGTGAAGGCGATGGGCCTGCCGCTGTTGGCGGTATCTGGCGTTGAGGCGGATGACGTTATCGGTACGCTGGCGCTAGAGGCGGAAAAACTCGGCCGTCCGGTGTTGATCAGCACCGGCGATAAAGATATGGCGCAGTTAGTGACGCCTGCGATTACCTTGATCAACACCATGACGAATACCGTGCTCGGTCCGGAAGAGGTCGAGCAGAAATATGGCGTGCCGCCAGCACTGATTATCGATTTCCTCGCCATGATGGGCGACAGCTCCGATAACATTCCAGGCGTGCCGGGAGTCGGTGAGAAAACCGCGCAGGCGTTGCTGCAAGGCTTGGGCGGTATGCAGTCAATCTATGACAATCTCGATAAAGTGGCCGATCTCTCGTTCCGCGGTGCGAAAACCATGGCGGCGAAGCTGGAGCAAAATCGCGACGTCGCGTTCCTGTCTTATCAGCTGGCAACCATCAAAACCGACGTTGAGTTGGATCTGACCTGCGATCAGCTTGTCGTCAATGAACCTAATGTCGAAGCGCTGCAAACCTTGTTTAGCCGTTATGAATTTAAGCGCTGGATCACCGATTTGCAGGATGGTTCATGGCTGCAACAAGGTAAGAAGAGCAACGCGCAGGCTAAGAAACCGCAGCTCAGCGAACCTGCTGCGCCCGCTGCCGAAGCGACCAGCGTGCTCTCTGCGGATGGCTACGTCACTATCCTCGATGAAGCGACATTTGCCGCATGGCTCAAAAAGCTGAAAAGCGCCGAGCTCTTCGCTTTCGATCTTGAGACCGACTCGCTGGATACCTTAAGCGCCAATATTGTCGGCATTGGTTTTGCCGTCGCGCCGGGCGAAGCAGCTTATCTGCCGGTTGCCCATGATTATCTGGATGCGCCAGATCAGCTGGATCGCAGCGAAGTGCTGAAGCAGCTAAAACCGCTGCTGGAGGATGGTAACGCGGCGAAGGTTGGTCAGAATCTCAAATACGATCGCGGCGTGCTGAAGAATTACGACATTGAACTGAACGGCATCAAATTTGACACCATGCTGGAATCTTATTGCCTGAATAGCGTGGGCGGAAAACACGATATGGACAGTCTGGCCGCGCGCTGGCTAAACCATAAAACGGTGACTTTCGAAGAGATCGCGGGTAAAGGCAAAAATCAGCTCACATTTAATCAGATTGCTATCGAACAAGCGGGCCACTACGCGGCGGAAGATGCCGATGTCACGCTGCAATTGCATCTGAAAATGTGGGAGAAACTGGAGCCGGAAGCGGGGCCGAAACAGGTATTTGAAGAGATCGAAATGCCGTTGTTGAAGGTGATATCGCGGATTGAGCGCAACGGCGTGCTGATTGACCAGAATATCCTGGCCAAACACTCGCAGGAGCTGACCACGCGTGTGGCCGAGCTGGAGCTGAAAGCGCACGAGCTGGCAGGCGAACCGTTTAACCTCTCTTCACCTAAACAGCTGCAAACCATTTTGTTTGAAAAGCAGGGTATTAAACCGACCAAGAAAACGCCGGGCGGCGCGCCGTCGACCAGCGAAGAAGTGCTAGCTGAGCTGGCGCTTGATTATCCACTGCCGAAAGTGATTCTGGAACATCGTGGTTTATCGAAGTTGAAATCGACTTACACCGATAAGCTGCCATTGATGATCAATCCGCTTACCGGCCGCGTACATACATCCTATCATCAGGCGGTAACGGCGACGGGACGACTCTCGTCTACCGATCCTAACCTGCAGAATATCCCGGTGCGCAACGAAGAAGGGCGCCGAATCCGCCAGGCGTTTGTCGCCGGATCGGGCAATCGTATTGTCGCCGCGGACTACTCACAGATTGAACTGCGTATCATGGCGCATCTGTCGCAAGACAAAGGCCTGCTGGATGCGTTTGCCCAGGGCGAAGATATCCACCGTGCCACCGCATCAGAAGTGTTTGGTGTGGCGTTGAGCAAAGTTTCAGGTGAGCAGCGTCGCAGTGCCAAGGCGATCAACTTTGGTCTGATCTACGGAATGAGCGCGTTTGGTCTTTCCCGCCAGCTCAATATCGGTGCGGGTGAGGCGAAGAAATACATGGATCTCTACTTTGAACGCTATCCGGGCGTGCTGCGTTATATGGAAGAGACGCGCGCGAAGGCAGCAGAGAAAGGCTATGTAGAAACGCTCGATGGTCGTCGTTTGTGGCTGCCTGATATCACCTCCAGCAATGCCATTCGTCGTAAAGCGGCGGAGCGAGCGGCGATTAATGCCCCAATGCAAGGCACGGCAGCAGACATCATCAAACGCGCGATGATTGCGGTGGATGGCTGGCTGTTGGAGCAAAAAGACGATGCCGTGCGCATGATTATGCAGGTACACGATGAACTGGTGTTTGAGATCCGCAGCGATGCAGTGGATAGCGCCATTAAGACCATCCGTGATCTGATGGAGAACAGCATTAAGCTGGATGTGCCGCTGCAGGTGGAAGTAGGCACCGGCGATAACTGGGATGAGGCACACTGATCATGCTGATTCAGCGGTATTTGCGTGCCGCTGGCATCATCATAAGAAAAAAGTTTACTTAATCGGTTCAGCAACCTCACAAAGCGGTCTATTAAATGCGCGTTTTGTAACTGCCTATCGGCTAAGCATTTTTTTAGTAATTAAACTACATCGAACGCGTGAAAGTGTGATGAGCTTAGTAAAAAAGATGTCGAATCCTGAAACTTAACAACAAAAAACCCTTTGTAGGGCGCTGAAAATCAGGTAGAGTTTGTCGCGTAGGGTACAGAGGTAAGATGTTCTATCTTTCAGACCTTTTACTTCACGTAATCGGATTTGGCTGAATATTTAGCCGCCCCAGTCATTTATGACTGGGGCGTTTTTTATTGGGCTTTTTCTCAAAAGCCGCAACAAAATCACTCTGCTGTTTCTTCGCCGTCGCCTTCTTGCGCTGGCTCTAGTTCGCTAAACCAGCTGTCCAGTTTCTTATGCACAATATCAACGCCCATCTTCTTCAGCGACGAGAACATTTCCACCTGCACATCACCGTTAAAGGCCAGCGACGCTTCGCGCACCATCGTCAGCTGTGCTTTGCGTGCGCCGGATGCCAGTTTGTCGGCTTTGGTCAGTAAGACCAGCACGGGAATCTGGCTCTGCACGGCCCATTCAATCATGTTCTGATCGAGGTCTTTCAGCGGATGGCGAATATCCATCAATACCACCAGACCCTTCAGCGCCTGACGTTTTTGCAAATATTCCGCCAGCGAGCGCTGCCATTTGCGCTTCATCTCTTCCGGAACCTGGGCATAGCCATAACCGGGTAAATCGACCAGACATTTACCTTCAACCACTTCAAACAGGTTAATCAGCTGAGTACGACCTGGCGTTTTACTGGTACGGGCCAGACCTTTTTGGTTAGTGATGGTGTTCAGCGCGCTGGATTTACCTGCATTCGAGCGCCCGGCAAAAGCAACTTCAATACCCACATCCGCCGGTAAGTGGCGAATATCGGGGGCGCTGAGCATGAAATGGGTCATGTGATAGTTCAAAGCAGACAAAGTGAAACTCCAGCAAAATGAATCGGGCAATTGGGCTGATTATACCTGTAATGGCGCAAAAGTGCCCGATAGCGTCCAAATGCGCCATTTTGTAAGAGATCTATGATTTTTACTGCCAGCGATTACCGCTTCATGGAATATTAACAATCAATTTAGATGTTATATTTCAATGATTTGAAATGACTTTAGGAAATGCCACTCTAAAATAGAGACAAGTCTCACTTGTTCATTTTACCTATTAGTCTACATTTGTTGTCAGTGCACGGCAGCACCCATCAGGATGATGAGCTCAGGAGTGTCGGGGATGACCAAGAGCATGGCGGGAAGCGATTCAGGCAGGAATCGAACAAGGACAGGGATTAATCGCAGGAGCGATGTGGCGATGGAGCAACCGGGACGTTGTGAGCCGTAAAGGATTTATTCAGTGTTTCCTTCATATGAAGGTGCGATAAAAGGCGATAGCATAGGCTATCGCCTTTTTTCTTTGCTTACTTTCTGCTAGATTTCGCCGCAATTCTATACTGAACTCACAAAGCACCGCCGAGACCGGACACCATGAAGCAACCTGCATCAGCCCCGCGTGGCAAACCTGCTGCGAAAGCCAAACGCAAATCGCGTGAAGACCTTAATCAGGAAGCGCGCGATCGCAAACGTGATAAAAAACATAGCGGCCATAAATCTGGCAGCCGCGCCAATCCTGAAACGCAAGCCGCTGGCAAAGGTCAGGGTAAAAAAGCTCAGGATCCACGCCTGGGCAGCAAAAAGCCGATCGCATTAGTTGCTGATGGTAAAACCCAGCCGGCAAAAAAGCCTGAAGCGAAACCAAAGCCAAAAGCAGAAAAAGTTCGCCTGACGCCGCAAGAAGAGCTGGCGAAGCTGGAAAATGACGAACGTCTGGATACGCTGCTGGATCGCCTGGAAAACGGTGAAACCTTGAGTGGCGAAGATCAGGCCTGGCTGGATCAAACCTTAGACCGCATCGATGAGCTGATGGAAACGCTGGGTATCGCGCTGGATGACGAAGCGGAAGATGAGCAGGCTGAAGAAGATATGATGCGCCTGCTAAAAGGTAATTAAGGCAAATTTTGATCGGCATGCGTTTTCGCGCATGCCGCGCTAAACAGGTATTCACCTATGTTTTGGCCTGGATCAATTTTCGCGCTGCTGCTGACATGTTATCTGCTCTGGTTATTGTTTAAACTACGCCGCCTGTCGCGTCTTAAGTCGCGTTTACGTCGGCGTTCAGCCCATCGCTTCGTCCACTCTTCTGCTACGCGACCCTCTCTCAGACGACGTCACCGTAAGGAGTGAGCATGTCATCGCAGCAGATTGATTGGGATCAGCGCCTCATCGAAAAATACAACTACGCTGGCCCACGTTATACCTCTTATCCCACCGCGCTCGAATTCAGTGAGAAATTTGGTGAGGCAGATTTTCAGCAAGCCGTGCAGCGCTATCCCGATCGTCCGTTATCGCTGTATGTGCACATCCCGTTTTGCCATCGGCTTTGTTATTTTTGTGGCTGCAATAAAATCGTGACGCGCCAGCTGCATAAAGCCGATCGCTACCTTGATGTGCTGGAGCTGGAAATTCGTCAACGTGCGCCCTTATTTGCGGGCCGCTGCGTCACTCAATTGCACTGGGGTGGTGGCACGCCGACATTCCTCAACCAGCAGCAGGTGAGCCGGCTGGTGGCGCTGCTACGCGAGCATTTTACGATTGCCGATGACGTCGAAATGTCGATCGAGGTTGATCCACGTGAAATCGAACTGGAGATGATCGATCATCTGCGCGCGGAAGGTTTTAATCGCCTGAGCATGGGCGTGCAGGACTTTAATAAAGCGGTGCAGGAGCGCGTGAATCGCGTGCAGGAGGAAGAAACCATCTTCGCTCTGGTGCAGCGTGCGCGTGAGCAAGGCTTCCGTTCGGTCAGCCTTGATCTGATTTATGGCTTACCGCTGCAAACGCCGGAAAGCTTCGCCTTTACTTTACAGCGCGTTATTGCACTCAATCCCGATCGCCTCAGCGTCTTCAATTATGCGCACATGCCTTCACTGTTCGCTGCGCAGCGTAAAATTAAAGATGAGGAGCTGCCAGGTGCAGCACAGAAACTGCAGATCCTGCAGGAAACCATCGCCACCTTAACCGGCGAAGGCTATCAGTTTATCGGTATGGATCACTTCGCGCGTCCGGATGATGAGCTGGCGGTGGCACAACGCGCTGGCGAACTGCATCGTAATTTTCAGGGTTACACCACACAGGGCGAAACCGATTTGCTCGGTTTGGGCGTGTCGGCCATCAGCATGCTGGGCGACAGCTATGCGCAAAATCACAAAGAGTTGAAAGCCTATTACGCAGATGTCGAGCAGCGCGGCAATGCGCTGTGGCGCGGGCTTACGTTGAGTAACGATGATTGTTTGCGCCGCGATGTGATTAAAGCCTTAATCTGTAATTTCGCACTGGATTTTGCCGCGGTAGAGGCGCAATACCCGGTTGAGTTTGAACACTATTTTGCCGAGGATTTAGCGCTGTTAGCGCCGCTGGTGGCGGATGGATTGGTGGAGCAGCACGGTCGCAGCCTGCACGTTACCGGCGTCGGTCGGTTGCTGATTCGTAACATCTGTATGTGCTTCGATGTGTATATGCGCCAAAAGGTGCGCATGCAGCAATTCTCGCGAGTGATATAAAAAAACGGGGAGCCCATTCGCTCCCCGGTTTCAAAACGCAAAACGTGCGCGTTATTCCATCCCCAGCTCTTTCAACTTACGCGTCAGGGTATTTCGTCCCCAGCCGAGCAAGCGCGCCGCTTCCTGTTTGTGCCCTTGTGTATGACGCAGCGCGGTGGTGAGCAGCGTGCGCTCCATCTCCGGCTGTGCTTCCGACAACAGGTTTTGATGACCGGAACGCAGGGCGCGATCTGCCCACTGCGCCAGCAGCGTAGCCCAGCTGTCCGGCAACGATTGCACCGGATTGTCTGGCGTGCTGGATTCAAACAGTTCAGGCGGCAGATCCTGAATCAACACTTCCTGGCCAGCTGCCATCACCGTCAACCAGCGACAGGTATTTTCCAGCTGGCGCACGTTACCGGACCAATGCAGACGTGTCAGCGCGGTTTCGGTTTCCGGATGCAGAATCTTCGCTTCCACCCCTAACTCACGCGCAGCAACCTGCAGGAAGTAACGCGCCAGGCGCGGAATATCTTCGCGTCGTTCACGCAGCGGCGGCAGATGAACGCGAATCACGTTAAGACGATGGAACAAGTCTTCACGAAATTTGCCTTCCTGCACGCGCAGCTCAAGATTCTGGTGGGTTGCCGCGATGATACGCACATCCACTTTCACCGGTGCATAACCGCCAACGCGATAAAACTGGCCATCGGCCAAGACGCGCAATAAGCGGGTCTGCACATCAAGCGGCATATCACCAATTTCATCGAGGAACAGCGTACCGCCATCGGCCTGCTCAAAACGTCCCTGACGAATCTGGTTGGCACCGGTGAACGCGCCTTTCTCGTGACCAAATAGCTCTGATTCAATCAAATCTTTGGGAATCGCCGCCATGTTCAGCGCGATAAAAGGAGATTTCGCGCGTGGACTGTGGCGATGCAGCGCATGTGCCACCAACTCTTTACCGGTACCGGATTCACCGTTGATCAGCACGCTAATTGAGGAGCGAGAAAGACGACCAATGATGCGGAACACATCCTGCATTGCCGGCGCTTCGCCGATAATGTCGGTGGTTGGGCCGCTGACAGGCTGATTACGCGGCTGCTGCTGCTCCTGATAGTGGCTAATCGCACGTTCAACCAGTGCGACCGCTTCATCAATATCAAATGGCTTTGGCAGGTAATCAAACGCACCTTGCTGATAAGCGCTGACGGCTGCATCCAGATCGGAGTGCGCGGTCATAATGATCACCGGTAGCATCGGATGGCGCTGCTTAATCTGTTTCAGCAGCGCAAGTCCATCCATGCCAGGCATACGAATGTCTGACAATAATACGTCTGGGGTTTTGCTTGCGAGCGCGTCCAATACCTCGTTAGCGCTGTCAAAGGTTGCACAGCTCAAACCGGCTCCAGTGAGTGCCCTTTCAAGCACCCAGCGGATGGAGCTATCGTCATCGACGATCCAGACTATCCCTCGTTGCATAGAAACCTCACTGGCGAATAGGCAGGTAAACCGAGAATTCGGTGTGACCTGGCCAACTGTTAAATTCTATTTTTCCTGAATGCTGATCGATCAGGCTACGGGCGATGGACAGACCTAAACCGGTGCCGCCTTCGCGTCCGCTAACCATCGGATAGAACAGGGTATCTTGTAGCTGGGCCGGAATGCCTGGGCCGTCATCTTCAATATCAATACGCGCGACTAAGCGGTAACGCGTGCCGTGCAGCGTGAGCTGGAAGGCGGTACGCGTACGAATCACAATGGTGCCGCCTTCATCGCCCAATGCCTGCAGCGCGTTTCGCACCACATTCAACAGCACTTGTTCAATCTGGTCGGGATCGTGCGGCAGTTCCGGCAGGCTTGGGTCGTAATCGCGCACCAGCGAAACGTTATCCGGCAGCTCCATCGACACCAGATTCACCACGCGTTCGGCAACCTGATGAATACTTTGCGTTACGTGCAAGCCCGGCTGTTGCGGGCCAAGCAGACGATCAACCAGATTACGCAGGCGGTCGGCTTGCTCAATGATGATGCGCGTATATTCATGCAGGGAAGGATCGGGTAACGCGCGAGTCAGTAGCTGCGCGGCGCCACGTAATCCTCCCAGCGGGTTTTTAATCTCATGCGCCAGACCGCGGACTAAATCGCGGGCAGCGACCTGCTGAGCATGCTGAATTTGTTCCTGGCTAAGACGACGTTGATTATCCATCGGCGCCATTTCCAGCAGAATAAAGCCATCCGGTAAGCGCTGTGCCGTGAGTGACATAATGTGCGCGCGGCCATCAACCACCAGAGTGACTTCGCTATCGGTAAAGCCCTGGCCAGCTCCGAGACTCTCGCTCATCACCTCAATATTCAGCGAAAAATAGCCGGTTAATTCCGGTAATGGCGTGCCGAACAATTTACGTGAGCTTTGCGCCAGTAATTGCTGAGCCGCCGGATTGGCGTAATGGATAACTAAATCGTTATCGACCAGCAAAATACTGTTGATCAGGGAGTTGAGAATCTGCCCCGCGTCGGGCAGCGTGCCAGTTGCCATACAGCGTTCCTCTGCACTAATTTAGTGCATTATAGCCATTCAGGACGGAAATCTGTGCTTCGAACCATGAATGCGCGGAGAAAAAAGCCCATCCGGAGATGGGCTAAAGTTTCCACGGCAATTAAAAATCTTTCAGGCTGTTCACGCAGCAAAAAGAGTGCGTGAACAGGGAGCTGAAATTTTTAAATTAAACGCTGTAGTACAGTTCGAACTCAACTGGGTGCGGAGTCATACGCACGCGGTCAACTTCTGGCTTACGCAGTTCGATGTACGCATCGATAGCGTCATCAGTGAACACGCCGCCACGGGTCAGGAACTCGCGGTCTTCGTTCAGTGCGTTCAGCGCTTCTTCCAGAGAACCTGCAACTTTTGGAATCTCAGCTTCTTCTTCCGGTGGCAGGTCATACAGGTTTTTGTCCATCGCATCGCCAGGGTGGATCTTGTTGATAACACCATCAAGACCGGCCATCAGCAGCGCGGTGAATGCCAGGTATGGGTTAGCCGCTGGATCCGGGAAGCGTGCTTCGATACGACGTGCTTTCGGGCTGGCAACCACTGGGATACGAATAGAAGCAGAACGGTTACGGGCAGAGTAAGCCAGCATAACTGGCGCTTCGTAGCCTGGGACCAGACGCTTGTAAGAGTTGGTGGTTGGGTTCGCCAGGGCGTTGATCGCTTTAGCGTGCTTGATGATACCGCCGATGTAGAACAGAGCAGTTTCAGACAGGCCGCCGTACTTGTCGCCAGAGAACAGGTTCACGCCGCCTTTTGACAGAGACATGTGGCAGTGCATACCAGAACCGTTATCGCCGAACATTGGCTTAGGCATAAAGGTTGCCGTTTTGCCGTACGCGTGAGCAACGTTGTGCACCACGTATTTGTAGATCTGAATTTCGTCAGCTTTTTTGGTCATGGTGTTGAAGCGGGTTGCCACTTCGTTCTGACCAGCTGTGGCTACTTCGTGGTGATGTGCTTCAACCACCAGACCCATCTGCTCCATGGTCAGACACATAGCAGAACGGATGTCCTGTGCTGAGTCAACCGGTGGCACTGGGAAGTAACCGCCTTTCAGACCTGGACGGTGACCTTTGTTACCGCCTTCGTACTCTTTACCGGTGTTCCAGGCTGCTTCGATATCGTCGATAGCCACGTGTGAACCTGAAGTAGAAGAACCGAAACGGATGTCATCGAACAGGAAGAACTCTGGCTCTGGTCCAAACAGCACGGTATCCGCGATGCCTGAAGAACGCAGGAACTCTTCTGCACGCTTAGCAATGGAGCGTGGGTCACGGTCGTAGCCCTGCAGTGTGCCTGGCTCAAGGATGTCGCAACGGATGATCAGGGTCGAGTCTTCGAAGAACGGATCCATGACTGCAGTGGTTGCATCCGGCATCAGCACCATGTCTGATTCGTTAATGCCTTTCCAGCCACCGATGGAGGAGCCATCGAACATTTTGCCTTCTTCGAAGAAGTCAGCGTTAACCTGGTGAGCAGGGATAGTAACGTGCTGTTCTTTACCTTTGGTATCGGTAAAACGCAGGTCAACAAACTTAACTTCATGCTCGTTCATCATCGAGAGAACGTGTTCAGCGGACATACTCAACTCTCCTGGAAATGGTCATTATCGTCATGGTGAGAGAACTTCGTTGCCGGGAATGTGTCACGACTGCTGACCACTCCTAACCAAAGATCTCGGCAAGCTCTTTCAACCGTTTTATAACTGTCGTTTTCGCTTAAAATATATAAAGCGAATTCTGTGCCAACTTTATGACAATGGCGAAAATGGCGCTACAATGCGCCCTTTCGTGAGTCGAAGGCTGCACCAGGATGGATTGCATGCATCGTTATGGTGCGCCACAGGTGAAGTTAAGCACCAATTTGGTGCAAATTACTATCGCAGTGCAGATTAATGCACCGTAAACGGTGCTAAAAACCAGCGCTATAAGAAACTTTCGGCGAAATCTGTGATCATGTTCAGTCTTCCGCTTAATCCGTGTACAATACCGCGTTATTTCTATAATGCCTGAGGCAAAGCTGTGATCGAAAATTTGCGTAACATCGCCATCATCGCGCACGTTGACCATGGTAAGACCACCCTGGTTGACAAGCTGCTCCAACAGTCCGGTACTTTTGATGCTCGTACCGAAGCGACTGAGCGCGTAATGGACTCCAACGATTTGGAGAAAGAGCGTGGGATTACCATCCTCGCAAAAAACACCGCCATCAAATGGAATGACTACCGTATCAACATCGTTGATACCCCAGGACACGCCGACTTCGGTGGTGAAGTGGAGCGCGTCATGTCCATGGTGGATTCGGTGCTGCTGGTTGTAGATGCGATGGATGGCCCTATGCCGCAAACCCGCTTCGTAACCAAGAAAGCATTTGCTCATGGTTTGAAGCCGATTGTGGTTATCAACAAAGTTGACCGTCCGGGCGCGCGTCCTGATTGGGTTGTTGATCAGGTATTTGACCTGTTCGTTAACCTGGATGCGACTGACGAGCAGCTGGACTTCCCGATTATCTTCGCTTCGGCGCTGAACGGTATCGCGGGTCTGGAACATACCGACATGGCTGACGACATGACCCCGCTGTATCAGGCGATCGTTGACCACGTTTCTCCACCTCAGGTTGAAGTTGAAGCGCCACTGCAGATGCAGATCTCGCAGCTGGACTACAACAACTATCTGGGCGTGATCGGCATCGGCCGCATCAAGCGCGGTACCGTGAAGCCGAACCAGCAGGTCACTATCATTGATAGCGAAGGCAAAACCCGTAACGGTAAAGTCGGTAAAGTGCTGGGCCACTTGGGTCTGGAACGTATCGAAAGTACCCTGGCAGAAGCGGGCGACATCATCGCGATCACCGGTCTGGGCGAGCTGAACATCTCTGACACCATCTGCGACACGCAGAATGTGGAAGCGCTGCCAGCCCTGAGCGTTGATGAGCCAACCGTTACCATGTTCTTCAACGTGAACACCTCACCGTTCTGCGGTAAAGAAGGTAAGTTCGTGACCTCGCGCCAGATCCTGGAGCGTTTGAACAAAGAGCTGGTACACAACGTGGCATTGCGCGTTGAAGAAACCGAAGATTCGGATGCGTTCCGCGTTTCCGGTCGTGGTGAGCTGCACTTGTCGGTTCTGATCGAAAACATGCGTCGTGAAGGTTTCGAGCTGGCGGTATCCCGTCCGAAAGTTATCTTCCGCGAGCACGAAGGCCGTAAGCAGGAGCCATTCGAAAACGTGACCCTCGACATCGAAGAAACCCATCAGGGTTCTGTGATGCAAGCGATGGGTGAGCGTAAAGGCGACCTGAAAAACATGGATCCAGATGGTAAAGGCCGTGTACGTCTCGACTACATGATCCCAAGCCGTGGCCTGATCGGCTTCCGTAACGAATTCATGACCATGACTTCAGGTACCGGTCTGCTTTACTCCACCTTCAGCCACTACGACGATGTTCGCCCGGGCGAAGTGGGCCAGCGTCAGAACGGCGTGCTGATCTCGAACGGTCAGGGTAAAGCGGTAGCGTTCGCCCTGTTCGGTCTGCAGGACCGCGGCAAGCTGTTCCTCGGTCACGGTGCGGAAGTGTATGAAGGCCAGATCATCGGTATTCACAGCCGTTCTAACGATCTGACAGTAAACTGTCTGACCGGTAAGAAACTGACCAACATGCGTGCGTCAGGTACTGACGAAGCCACCACTCTGGTTCCACCGCAGAAAATGACGCTGGAACAGGCTATCGAGTTCATCGATGATGACGAACTGGTAGAAGTGACTCCGCTGTCAGTCCGTATTCGTAAACGTCATCTGACCGAGAACGATCGTAAACGTTCTTCTCGCGGCAGCAAAGAGTAAGCGAAACAGTCTGATATTGAGCCCCGCACCCGCGGGGCTTTTTTATGCCTGCAACCCGCTGCAACGCTCGCTTAATGAATTTTGCCTCCGCTTCCAGATTACTGATTTCCCGCCCCTCGTCCCTGTTCAGCTCCCACTTTTGCCGCTAAAGTGAATGATCCAGGGAACGAAAAGGAGAGGCGTCATGCTGTACATCTTTGATTTAGGCAATGTGATTGTTGATATCGATTTCAATCGTGTGCTCGGCGTCTGGAGCGACTTAGGGCGCGTGCCGTTATCCACGCTACAAAGTCGTTTCCGCATGGATGAGGCTTTTGAGAAACACGAACGTGGCGAAATCAGCGATCCAGAATTCGCTGCGCGCATTTGCGACCAGCTGGATATCGCGTTGAGCTATCCGCAATTCACCGCTGGCTGGCAGGCGGTCTTTGTCGGCGTGCGTCCGGAAACGCTGGCGATCATGAACAAGCTGCGTGCCAATGGCGAGCGCGTGGTGATCCTGTCCAATACCAATCAGCTGCACTTCGAGTTCTGGCCAACCCAATATCCCGATGTTCAACAGGCGGCCGATCATCTTTATATGTCGCAGGATATCGGCATGCGTAAGCCGGAAGCGCGCATCTACAACTATGTGCTGCAGCACGAAGGTTATCAGGCCGATCAGGCGGTATTTTTCGATGATAATCAGGCCAATATCGACGCTGCGCGCGCACTCGGCATTGAGAGCGTGCTGGTGGTTGATGAGAAAACTGTGCCGGACTGGTTTGCGGGTCGTCTCTGAGTGCTGAACCATCGACATCTGCGCCACTCGGCGCATGCCTTTTATTTGTGGGTAAAACTGCTGTGGCGACGCGTTGACGATGACAACATGACGACGCAGGCGGGTAATCTCGCCTACGTCTCATTGCTGGCATTGGTGCCGCTGATTGCCGTGGTGTTCGCTCTGTTTGCTGCTTTTCCGATGTTCTCGGACATCAGCGTGCAGTTGAAGAACTTCATCTTTACCAACTTCATTCCGGCAACGGGCGACGTGATTCAGCGTTATCTCGATCAGTTTGTCGCCAACGTCAATAAGATGACGGCGGTCGGCATTGTGGGGTTGATCGTCACCGCGCTGCTGCTGATGCATTCGGTGGACAGCGCATTGAACGCCATCTGGCGCAGCGATAAACCGCGTCCAATGGTCTACTCCTTTGCTGTTTACTGGATGATCTTAACGCTGGGCCCGCTGTTGGCCGGCGCAAGTTTAGCGCTCAGCTCCTATCTGCTGTCGCTGCGCTGGGTGAACGTCACGGGCGTCACCAGCTTGATCGATCATCTGCTGCGCATATTCCCGCTGTGCCTCTCTATCCTCGCTTTCTGGCTGCTGTATAGCATTGTGCCGACGCGGCGCGTGCCGACGCGTGATGCACTGATCGGCGCCATCGTTGCCGGGTTGCTGTTCGAGCTGGGTAAAAAAGGCTTTGCGCTCTATGTTACGATGTTCCCTTCGTATCAGTTAATTTACGGCGTTCTGGCGGTCATCCCCATTCTGTTCCTTTGGGTTTACTGGTCGTGGTGTATTGTGTTGTTAGGCGCGGAAATCACCGTCACGCTGGATGACTATCGCCAGCTAAAACAGCAGGAACGCGAAAAAGAACGTGAGGAAACATGATTGCTTTGATTCAGCGCGTCAGCCGCGCCAGTGTCAGCGTTGACGACGCGACAGTGGGCGAAATTGGCGCCGGCTTGCTGGTGTTATTGGGTGTGGAAAAGGGCGACGATGAACAAAAAGCGCAGCGATTAACCGAGCGCGTGCTGGGCTACCGCATCTTTGCGGATGAGAACGACAAAATGAATCTCAATGTGCAGCAGGCAGGTGGCAGCGTGCTGGTGGTGTCGCAATTCACTCTCGCTGCAGATACCAATAAAGGTATGCGTCCCTCTTTTTCTGGCGGCGCAGAACCGGCGGAAGCCGAGCGCCTCTATGAATACTTTAGCGATTGCTGCCGTGCACAGGGTGTGGCCACCGCAAACGGGCGCTTCGCCGCCAATATGCAGGTTTCGTTGGTAAACGATGGTCCGGTGACCTTCTGGTTACAGGTGTGAGGGTTTCAGCCGAGCGGCAAGGACTTAGCCACGCAAGCTTCGAACGAGAGAATCACTTTATGTATCATCTTCGCGTACCGCAAACGGCGGAAGAGCTGGATATGTATTACCAGTTCCGCTGGGAAATGTTACGAAAGCCGCTGCGTCAGCCGCAGGGTTCTGAGCGTGATGCCTGGGATGCGCTGGCGCATCATCAAATGGTGGTGGATGAGCAAGGCAAACCGGTGGCAATCGGCCGTCTGTACATCAATGCCGAGAACGAAGCCGCGATTCGCTTCCTTGCCGTGCATCCTTCGGTGCAGGGGAAAGGTCTTGGCACGCTGGTGGCAATGACGCTGGAATCGGTCGCGCGTCAGGAAGGGGCAAAACGCGTCACCTGTAGCGCGCGTGAAGACGCCGTCGAATTCTTTGCCAAGCTCGGCTACGTCAATCAGGGCGAAATCACCGCTCCGCAAACCACGCCGGTGCGTCACTTCCTGATGATTAAACCGGTCGTGACGCTCGACGATATTCTGCATCGCGCCGACTGGTGCGGACAGCTGCAACAAGCCTGGTACGAGCACATTCCGCTGAGTGAAAAAATGGGCGTGCGCATTCTGCAATACACCGGGCAGAAATTCGTTACCACCATGCCCGAAGCGGGCAACCAGAATCCTCATCACACCTTGTTCGCGGGCAGCTTGTTCTCGCTCGCTACGCTCACCGGTTGGGGTTTAATTTGGCTGCTGCTGCGCGAGCGCCATCTCGGTGGCACCATTATTCTGGCGGATGCGCATATTCGCTACAGCAAACCGATCAGCGGCCGTCCGGGCGCGATTGCCGATCTCGGCTCGCTCAGCGGCGATCTTGATCGTCTGGCGCGTGGCCGCAAAGCGCGCGTGCAGATGGAAGTGGAGCTGTTTGGGGATGATGAGCTGGGCGCGGTATTCGAAGGTGTGTATATCGTGCTGCCCGCCGATTCTGACGGAGCACTGGAAGAGGGCGGCTCCGGCGCCCGTATCGATTAGTCCTGCAATTTTTTTACCTACTGTAGCGGCGCAATTTATTGCGCATCGCTTTTTAAAGTCAAAAGAGCGCAATGAATCGCGCCGCTACAGAATTATTGCACTTGCCCGCCCCGCATCGTTTGCTGTACAGCTTGGGCATCGGTGGTTACCGACAACGTGCCATCCACGCTGGGGCGCAGCGGCGCGCTGGCGTTCAGCGAACCTTTCAGCTGCAGCTGTAAATTACTGTTACCGCTCAACTGCAGCGTTGGCCAACCCCAATTGCCCAGCACGTTTGCCGGCACAGCCTGGCCTTTCAGATTCAGCGTCAACGGACGTTGCGCGTCCTGCCCAACCGTTGCTGATCCTTCCAGTAAACCGCTGCCGTTAAAGGCGCTCAATTCTGTTACCTGAATCTGTTGATCGTTGGCATTCAGCGCAATGGACGGATGACGCAGATCGGTACGATTGAAGGTGGCTTCGGCCGCGTTGAAGCTGGCTTTACCGGACCAGATTCCCCACTGATGTTGACGCGCCAGTAGCAGATTATTCGCGCTGCCATCCAGTGACGTCATCTGGAACGGGAACGCCGGATTGATATCAATAATCAGGTTACGGTTGGCAGTAGCGCGGGTTATTAGCACGCTATCCAGCCAGTCCGGTAAGGTTTGCTGCCAGCGTTCACGCCAGTTTTGCGGCAAAGTATATTCCAGCCCGGCGATCGCCAGTTCATCCAGCGTCAGACGTTTGTCGCTGCGCGTCCAGTTGCCGCTGGCGCGCACCACGCCATTCACCCAGCGCGAACTGAACTGCGTCAGCGCGATGCCCTGCGCCGAGAATTCGGCATTGACGATAGGATCGTTGAGCTCAAAGCCACCGTTAATAAAATTCCCGGCATTCATGGAGAGAGAACCGCCATCGCTTTCCCAATCATCGCCGCGCAGGGTGACATTTTTCAGGGTTAAATCGAGATCGGTCACCGCCCAGTCAGGTCCTTGCAGGCGTGCATCGGTCATATCCAGACGGTTGATGCTCACAGAAGGCACAGCGCGCAGCGGATTGAGGAAGTCGCTCAGGCTTTGATGGGTTTGCATGCGGATATCGTTGAGGCGCAGTTGGTCGATCTTCCAGTTACCCAGCGCATCGCGCTCGGCGTTGCCGGTCATCGAACCGCGCGCCAGATCGGCGCCGATATTGCTCAGCACCAGACGACGTTGCTTGATACTGCCCTGCAGCAGCACGTTGTTACCCGGTACGCCATCCAGCGTCAGGGTGCCAGCGCTAATCTGGAACTGCGCATCGCTGCCCAGCACGTCGTTAGGCAGCGGTTTCCACGGCAGAAGACCGCCGTTCACGCGCTGAGCGGTCATCGGCAATGCGCTGTGCGGATTCTCAATACGCACATTATTCAGCTGCAGGCGATTGGCCTGAATCGGCAGCGTGGTATCGGGCGCTTGATTGGCGAGATTGATTTCACCGTCGCGCACTTCGATGCTGTTGAAGTGCAGTGGATCGCTGAACTGAACCAGCGCCAGGCCAAGATCAACGCGTTTCGCCACCAACACGGCGGGCTGACCATCATGACCAAAGCTGAAGTCATCGAGAATGATATGCGAAGGGGAGGAGAAGTCGTGCTCAATCTTGCTGAGAGAGAGATGCCAGGCGGTTTTATCGCTTACCCAGCGGCTAAACCAACCTGCGCCCCATTGTGTTTGTAGCAACACATACAGCACTACCAGCGCCAGCAGAATTAGCAGCAGTAAGGTAAGGAAAAACTTGCCTAAAAATTTCATCGCACTCATCCATCCCGATATTTATCCGGTGAGTGGTTGTTATGCCTGAATTACCGTTACAGCTCAACAGCCTGGATGTAAATGCGGATAAATATCAGGCAGGCCGAAGCCTGCCTGCAGGATTACTTTTCTTGCGGGAAGATCAGGTTCAGCACGATGGCGGTAATACCACCGGCCGCAATGCCAGATGAAAGCAGGGTTTTCAGCCAGTCCGGGGCAAATTGCAGAATCAGCGGCTGCTGAGAAACGCCCAAACCTACCGCCAGCGACAGCGCGATAATCATGATGGCACGACGATTCAGCGGTTCACGCGAAACGATGCGCACGCCAGATGCGGCGATGGTACCAAACATCACAATGGTTGCACCGCCCAGCACCGGTTCTGGAATATGCTGCACAAAACCACTCACGGCTGGGAACAGGCCAAGCACGATCAGCATCAGCGCCACGACAAAGCCCACATAGCGGCTGGCAACGCCGGTAAGCTGAATCACGCCGTTGTTCTGGCCAAAACAGGAGTTTGGGAAGGTGTTGAACAATGCTGAGACAAAGGAGTTAAGACCGTTGGCCAACACGCCGCCTTTCAGACGCTTCATATACAGCGGGCCACTTACCGGCTGCTCGGAAACATCAGAAGTCGCGGTGATGTCGCCGATGGTTTCCAGCGAGGTCACCATAAACACCAACATCAGCGGGATCAGCAGATTCCAGTCAAAGCCCAGGCCGTAGTAGAGCGGCGATGGCACGGCAATCAGCGGCTGATCGGCTGGCGTGCTGGTGGCGGGCAGCATATCCAGCGCCCAGGCCAGCGCATAACCTACCGCCATCGCGATCACCAGCGAAGCCACGCGCAGATAAGCATTACGCTGACGATTAAGCAGGATAATCACCACCAATACCGAAGCCGCCAGCAACAAGTTTTTCGGAGCGCCAAACGTGTGATCGCTCATCGCCGCAAAGCCGCCGCCGATGGAGGTCAAACCGACCTGAATCAGCGACAGGCCAATAATCATCACCACAATGCCGGAAACCAGCGGCGTAATGATGCGGCGCGCCAGGTGCAACACGCGTGACAGCACCATTTCGGTACAAGACGCCACCATCAGCGTGCCAAACAGCGCCGCCATCATGGTCGGCACATCAACGCCACCATTTTTCAGCGCCATGCCGCCCATGATCAGCGGCGTCACGAAGTTAAAGCTGGTGCCCTGAATCGACAACAGGCCAGAGCCCACGGGTCCCCAGGTTTTGATTTGCAGAATGGATGCTACGCCCGAGGCAAACAGCGACATGCTGATGATGTGTTGCGTATCCTGTGCCGGTAAACCCAGCGCCTGGCAAATCAGCAGCGCAGGCGTAATCACCGCGACGAACATCGCCAGCAAATGCTGACAGGCAGCAAACAAGGTTTGCGGTAACGGTGGACGGTCTTCGAGGCGGTAAATCAGTTCACTTTTCGGGCTTGCAGCGCTGGCAGGCTGGCGAGTTTCAGCGGTGTTGACGGACATGGTGGACGTTCTCAATTACAACAAAGGGGCGATTTTAAACGGTTGCGTTGTGAAAGCAATCGTTTGCAATGCCCCTTTTTACTTCCGTTGATCTAAAGCGTAAACACCGTACGGCAACGGCTGTCATCTTCCTGCCACGCCAGCGCGACGTCACTCAGCGAGCGCATCTGGAAGGCGATCGAAAAATCGCTCTCGGCGGCGGCCGTCAGCATTTCGCCGATGCAGGCGATCAACTCTTTATCCGACACGCTGCCGAGGCCGCTGCCCATTAATGTCAGCCCGGACGAGCGCAGCAGTTTACTGTGCAGGGTAATTTCCTGTCCGCTTAAGGAACCGATTTGCACAAAGCGTACCGTTTTCTCTCCGCCCGCTACGGCGGCGTGCATGATATCGAGTGCGCTCTGGCCCCACAGATAATCGAGTACCACATCAACACCTTCTTTCATCAACGCCGGTAACGCGTCCGGCAATTCATCCAGCGTGAAAGTGAGGTCGGCGCCCTGCGCGCGCAGTTGATCCAGCGCGGCGCGATTACGACCGGTGGCGATAATTTTGCCTGCACCCAGATGCTGTGCGATACGCACCGCTAAACCGCCCGACGTGCCGGTTGCGCCATTGATCAATACGGTTTCACCAGTGCGCAGCTGGGCGCGTCGGGTTAATGCCGCCCAGGATGACATGCCCGGATTCGCCAGCGCAGCGGCCAGCACCGGATCCAATTTCGCCGGCAACGAAACGATGCTGTCGGCGGGCACTAAGGTTCTCTCCGCCATGCTGCCCCAAGGTGCAGCAAAGGCAAGGAAGTAAACCGGATCGCCATTACTCAGCGTGCCGGTACCATCAATGCCGGTAATAAAGGGATAGTGCGCGGCCGCGCTGTAATGTGTTCCGGCGGCGCGTGCTTTTGCCAGCTGGCTAACGGCGGCGGCTTTCACTGTTACCACCACATGGCTTTCATCAGCCTGCGGTTCAGGAAAATCACCGTAAACGGGCAGTTCACCTGCCGCGGAAACTATCGCTGCTTTCATGCTTTCACCTTCAGTTAAGTAGAAACTATGTGTAATATGCACACATTAGGCTTGCCTCAGGATAACGTCAATGAAAAGCGTGCAAAATACACATAATAGTGCTGCATTTGATGATCTGCACAATGCGCTGCTGATGATTGTAGGAACTTTCAATCGTCCACAACGTGATGAATTATTGATAAAAGAGTCAAATATTCAGCTCGATCGTGCGCTGTTTCCGCTACTGATTCAAATCGGTCGCTTCGGGCCAATTGGCGTGGTGGAGCTGGCGGAGCGGGCCGGACGCGATTACACCACCGTCAGTCGTCAGGTGGCGAAGCTGGAGGAGTTAGGGCTGGCGCAGCGCCAGAAAAATGCCAAAGACAAACGGGTGAATGAAGCGGTGATCACTGCGGCAGGTAAAGCGATGACTGACAAAATCGATGCGGCGCGCGCGCAAATTTATCAGAACCTGTTTGCCAGCTGGCCGGATGAAGAGCGCGCCGAGCTGGCGCGTCTGCTGCAGAAATTTGTCGGGGATTTTATTGCCATCGATAAAAGCAAGACGGCGGATTAAGCGTTACTGTAGCGCTCGGTTTCCGGCAGCCAGCGCTCAATCAGTGCCTGCGCCTGCTCTGGATAGTGCTGGTGGATATGACGCGCCACGCGCTGAACTTCGGGAATCATGCCCTGATCGCGCAGTAAATCCGCCACTTTAAACTCGGCGTTGCCGGTTTGACGTGTGCCGAGCATTTCACCCGGACCGCGAATCTCCAGATCGTGCTGAGCAATCACGAAGCCGTCGTTGCTATCGCGCAGCACCTGCAACCGCTTCTGCGCGGTTTTGCTGAGCGGCGCTTTGTACAACAACACGCAGTGTGAAGCGACAGCACCACGCCCAACGCGGCCGCGCAGCTGATGTAACTGAGCCAAACCGAGACGTTCCGGGTTTTCGATAATCATCAGGCTGGCATTCGGCACATCCACGCCCACTTCGATCACCGTGGTGGCGATCAGCAGCTGGATTTCATTGGCCTTAAACGCCGCCATCACCGCCTGCTTTTCGGCAGGCTTCATGCGGCCGTGTACCAGGCCAACCTGCAAATCGGGCAGCGCCACTTTCAGCTCTTCCCACGTTGCTTCTGCCGCCTGCGCTTCCAGCACTTCCGACTCTTCAATCAGCGTACACACCCAATAAGCCTGACGTCCTTCGTGACAGGCGCTTTGCACGCGCGTGATGATCTCACTGCGGCGGCTATCGGGAATCGCCACCGTGGTCACCGGCGTACGACCTGGCGGTAATTCGTCGATGGTGGAGGTATCGAGATCGGCGTAAGCCGTCATCGCCAGCGTGCGCGGAATCGGCGTAGCGGTCATGATCAGCTGATGCGGATGGAAACCTTGTTCCTCGCCTTTTTCCCACAGCGCTAAGCGCTGGTGCACGCCAAAGCGATGCTGCTCATCAATGATCACCAGCGCCATGCCGTTGAATTTCACCTGTTCCTGGAACAGCGCGTGGGTGCCGACCACCATCGCGACCTGACCGCTGGCAATGGCTTCCTGCTGCGCTTCGCGCGCTTTGCCTTTCTGCTTGCCCGCCAGCCAGCCCACTTCAATTCCCAGCGGTGCAAACCACTGGCGGAAGTTGTTGGCATGCTGCTCGGCCAGCAGCTCGGTCGGTGCCATCAGCGCTACCTGTTTGCCGTGTGCGATGACGTTCAGTGCCGCCAGTGCGGCCACCAGCGTTTTACCGGAGCCGACATCGCCCTGCACCAAACGCATCATCGGAAAATCGTTGGCCAAATCTTTTTCGATTTCTGCCACCACACGCTGTTGCGCACCGGTTGGCGAGAAGGGCAGCGCCGCCAGAAGCTGATCAACCAGCTCGTGGCGCGCCGTCATCGGCAATGCATGATGGCGCTGCGCACCGGCGCGTACTGCTAGCATGCTGAGGTTATGCGCCAGTAGTTCTTCCAGAATTAAGCGTTTCTGCGCCGGATGGCGGCCAGTCTCCAGCTCACTTAAACGCAGATCCGGCGGTGGACGATGCAGCGTGCGTAGTGCATCCGGCAGGCTAATCAGCCCGCCGCTCAGCTCGGATGGTAGCAGCTCGGCAATTGGGCAGCTCTCCAGCAACGTCAACGCCTGATCGGTGAGATTGCGCAGTGTCGCCTGGCGAATGCCTTCGGTAGTGGGATAAACCGGCGTCAGGGTTTCCTGCAGCTCAACGCCGCCTTGTTCGCCCTGTACGCGATACTCGGGATGAATGATTTCAGCACCGCGCTGACCGCGCTTAATCTCGCCGTAGGCGGTAACGCGACGGCCCGGCGCCAGGCTGTTTTTCATCCCGGCATTGAAATTGAAGAAACGCATGGTAAGCATGCCGCTGCCATCGCTGATCTGGCACACCAACATGCGGCGGCGACCGAAAGTGATTTCGCTGCTCAGCACTTCACCTTCCACCGTGGCATAAACGCCGGGCAGCAGGTCATTGATTTTATACAGTTGGGTGCGATCTTCGTAACGCAGTGGCAGATGCAGCAGTAGATCCTGAATGGTGAACAGGCCAAGTTTGGCCAGCTTGCCCGCCTGACTGGCGCCGACGCCGGTCAGGGTACTGAGCGGGATGGCATCCAGCAGACGGCCTTTCATTTTCTACCTGTTGATTGCATGGTGGCCCACCACTCGGCGTCGGCTTCTACTTCGCCCTGACCATTGATGTGCGGATACGGCAGGCCTTTCTGCTTAGCGACGCGTGCCAGCACCGGGTAACCGCCTTCGAATAGCAAACGCTGCTGCTCATCTTCATCCAGCAGGCTATAGGTGCGCTGATACATGCCGGCATTCTGTCGCTGACGTTGCGCTTCATACAAAATCAGCGCGGAAGCCACTGAGACATTGAGCGACTGCACCATGCCCACCATCGGCACAACGATGTCCTGATCGGCCAGCGCCAGCGCTTCAGCGGTAATACCGGTTTTTTCCTGACCCATCAGAATGCAGGTCGGTTTGGTGTAATCGATGTCGCGAAAATCTACCGCTTTGGCGGACAGATTGGTCGCCAGCACCTGCATGCCTTCATCCTTCAGATGACGCACTGCATCTGCAATATGCTGATGCGTTTTAACCTTCACCCAACTGTTGCTGCCGGCCGAAGCGGAAACCATGGTGCGCATACGCACGCTTGGCCAGACGGCGTGCACTTCATGAATGCCCACCGCATCGGCGGTACGGATCACCGCCGAGACGTTATGCGGTTTATGCACCTGTTCCATGCAAACGGTAAGATCGTGCTGGCGCAGGGCCAGCATCTCCTGAATTCGGGCAAAACGTTGAGCGTTCATGGGCTAATTACGGTTGCGGTGAACTTTGATCACGTCCGGCATTACGCGGATTTTGCGCATAATATTCGCCAGATGGACGCGATCGTTCGCGGTGAGGCGGATAAAGGCGCTATACACGCGACCATCACGCTCTTCGGTATTCAGGCTCTGAATATTGGAACTGGCAGTGTTGATTGCCGCGGTCAGATTCGCCAGTGCGCCCTGATGATTGAACATGTCGACTTTAATCTCTGCGACAAATTCCTGGTCGGTCACTTTATCCCACTCAACCGGCATGAACTTTTCAGGCTCTTTTTGGTAGCCACGGATGTTACGGCAGGATTCGTGATGCACCACCAAACCTTTGCCGGGACTAACGTGCGCCACAATCGGGTCACCAGGAATTGGACGGCAGCATTTGGCAAAGGTAATCAGCACGCCATCCGCGCCTTTGATCGGCAGCTTTTTGCGTTTGCTGTTGCTCTGCGGCTCTTCACTGCCTGACTGCAGCAAGTTCTTTGCCACCACCACGCTCATGGCGTTGCCCAGGCCGATTTCTGCCAGCAAATCATCGATGGCGGTCAGCTTCATGCGCTCAAGTTCGTGCTGAATGTTCTCAACCGGAATCTCTGCCAGCTTTTTGCTGCCGCCGAGCGCGTGGCTCAACAGTCGACGACCCAGGTTGACGGAGTCTTCACGCTTGAGGTTTTTCAGCAGCTGACGGATTTTGGCGCGCGCTTTCGAGCTGACGACGAAATTGAGCCAGGCAGCGTTCGGGCGAGCACCCGGCGCGGTGATGATTTCAATGGTTTGACCGCTGGTCAGCGATTGTGACAGCGGGTAAGGCTGGCGATCGACGCGTGCGCCGACGCAGGCATGACCGATATCGGTATGCACCGCATAGGCGAAATCGACCGGCGTGGCGCCAGCCGGCAATTCGACGATGCGGCCTTCCGGCGTGAACACATAGATCTCATCCGGGAAGAGATCGGATTTCACGCTTTCGATAAATTCAAACGAGCTACCGGCGCTTTGTTGCAGCTCCAGCAGGCTTTGTAACCAGCGCTGAGCACGAATCTGCGCGGTAGTACCGCTGACTTCGCCGCTCTCTTTATACGCCCAGTGTGCTGCCACACCCATTTCTGCCATCTGATCCATATCTTCAGTACGGATCTGCACTTCAACCGGTACGCCGTGCGGGCCGATCATTGAAGTATGCAGCGATTGATAGCCGTTGGCCTTGGGAATGGCGATGTAATCTTTTACGCGTCCGGGACGCGGTTTGTACAAGCTATGCATCTGTCCGAGCACGCGATAGCAGGTATCCAGATCTTTCACGATGACGCGGAAGGCGTAGATATCCATGATCGAGTGAAAACGCTGCTCTTTCAGGTGCATTTTGCGGTAGATCGAGTAGAGATGTTTTTCGCGTCCACTTACGCGGCAGGGAATACCTGCTTCCTGTAAGCGACCGTCGATTTCAGCAAGGATCTTCTGAATCATCTCTTTACGGTTACCGCGCGCCGCTTTCACCACCTCTTTAATCACGCGGAAACGGTTCGGGTAGAGCGCTTCAAAGCCGAGCTCTTCCAGTTCTGTTTTCAGGTGATGAATACCAAGGCGGTGCGCCAGAGGACTGTAAATCTCCAGCGTTTCCAGCGCGATACGACGTTTTTTATCCGGACGTAACGCGCCGAGCGTGCGCATGTTGTGCGTGCGGTCAGCCAGTTTGATCAAGATGACGCGGATATCCTGCACCATCGCCATGATCATTTTGCGGAAGTTTTCAGCCTGCGCTTCTTTCTTGTCGCGGAACTTCAGCTTATCGAGCTTGGATACACCTTCCACCAGTTCGGCAACGCTTTTACCAAACAGCTGTTCCATATCCTGGTAAGTGGCGGGCGTATCTTCGATCACGTCATGCAGCAGCGCCGCCATTAGCGTTTCATGGTCGAGTTTCATCTCGGCCAGAATGCAGGCAACAGCAACAGGATGGGTGATGTAAGGCTCGCCGCTGGAGCGTGTTTGACCCTCGTGGGCATCACGCGCGACTAGATAAGCTTGCTTGAGGCGCTTAATTTGCTCCTCAGGCAAGTATTTTTCAATCAGTTGATTGAGGCTTTCAAACAGATACAAGGGCGACCTGCGAAGTGCTGTTAACGACGACCTTCAGCGATAGCGGTAACGGCTTGTAACTCAGCGGCTTCCTGCTCATGCTGTTCCTGACGATCACGGACATCCAGAATCTGGGTAGTGATCAAACCTTCTTCGATTTCGCGCAGGGCGATAACGGTTGGCTTATCGTTCTCTTCCGGAACCAGCGCATCTTTACCGCCTACCTGCATCTGACGTGCACGACGTGCAGCGACCAACACCAGGTCAAAACGGTTACCAACTTTCTCTACTGCGTCCTGAACGGTTACGCGTGCCATAGGTGTGCTACTCCACAGATGATGAAGAAATGACTGGGCATAATACTGAAAGTGAATTCAGACTGCCAATAGTTTGCTGATTAAAGCATCATGTCGCGATTTTTGGCGACCCATACGCAGACGTTCTGCGCGAATAATGGTTTTCAGATCTGACAGCGCCAGATCGAAATCATCATTAACAATTAAATAGTCATACTCGGCGTAGTGGCTCATTTCTGCCACGGCCTGTTGCATACGACGGGCAATCACCTCTTCGCTGTCCTGACCGCGGCCACGCAGGCGACGATCCAACTCTTCGGTAGAAGGCGGCAGCACAAAGATGCTGCGTGCAGCAGGCATTTTCTGGCGAATTTGCTGCGCACCTTGCCAGTCGATATCCAGGAAGACGTCCACGCCGGTCGCCAGCACCTGCTCAATCGCAGCGCGTGACGTACCGTAATAATTGCCAAACACTTCCGCATGTTCGAGGAAGTCGTCTGTTGCAATCATGGTCTCGAACTCGGACTTAGAGACGAAAAAGTAGTGCTCACCATGAGCTTCACCGGGACGCACGCCACGGGTGGTATGAGAAATAGACACCTGCGTATCGTACAGCGGTTGTGTCTTTAACAGCGCCTGAATCAGGCTGGATTTACCCGCGCCGCTGGGGGCGGAAACTATATAAAGCGTGCCTTGAGCCATGGTTATCTTGAATTGAGTAAAGAGCGGAGTCGATTTCCTGCACAGTATACACGGCTTGGGGTGGTCACGCAGCGTTTGCCGCTTGGCTGAGGCAATTCTTTTTTCTGTGAAGCCGCGCCAGAGGCTGATGTAGCAGGCTGCAACAGCAATTTAATCTCTGGAATCAGCATCCAGCGCGCAATCTTCATGGCTGGTAAAGGCCTGCGCTGCGCGCTCCAATAGCAAAAAAGGAGAGCGAAGATGAAAGGATGCCTGAGTCTATTGTGTTGCTTATTCAGTATGGGTTGCTGGGCCGAAGCGCTCTGCCCGAATTGGTCGCCGGTGCGTGCGGGGCAGGAAATCACACAGCTGCAAACCCAGCTACGTCAGTGGGATGACGCGTATTACCGGCAGGGCACAAATTTGGTGACCGATGCCGATTACGACAGCCTGCAACAACGATTACAGCAGTGGCAGCGCTGTTTCACTCCGGCGCACGCCACCTACGATGCACAACTCACCACCGACGGCAGTACGCATCATCCGGTGGCGCATACCGGCGTGCGCAAACTGCGCGATAAGCTGGCAGTGGCGTACTGGATGCAGGATAAATCTGCGCTATGGCTGCAGCCGAAAGTCGATGGCGTCGCCGTTACTTTAGTATATCGACAGGGTAAGTTGGCCTCATTGATCAGCCGCGGCGATGGTTTGCGTGGCGAAGAGTGGCTGGCCAAATCCGCACATATTCCCTCCATCCCGCAGCGGCTGGATACCTTGCGTGAGGAAGTGGTGCTGCAAGGTGAGCTGTTTCTGCAAATGACCGATCATCAACAGGCGCGTGACGGCGGCAAGAACGCGCGCGCTCAGGTGGCGGGAGCGATGATGCGCCACGACACCAGCCCGCTGCTTGAGCGCCTTGGCGTATTTATCTGGGCGTGGCCGGATGGACCCAATTCAATGCCCGATCGTCTGGCGCAGCTCACACAATGGGGATTTGGGCTGGCGCAGAGCTGGAGCCGTCAGGTGAGTAATGAAGAGGAAGTCGCGGTATGGCGCGATCGCTGGTTCCGCGAATCGCTGCCGTTTGTCACCGACGGCGTGGTAATCCATCAATCACCTGTCAGCGCAGGGCGCGACTGGCAGCCCGGCCAGGGCAGTTGGTCAGCGGCATGGAAGTATCAACCAGCAGAAGTCAGCAGCGAAGTGCTGTCAGTGGATTTCAATGTGGGCCGCACGGGCAAGATCGCCGTGGTGCTAAATCTGATACCGGTACAACTGGAGGACAAAACGGTACGCCGGGTAAACATTGGTTCCCTGCGACGCTGGCGGGAACTGGATGTGATCGCGGGTGATGAGGTGACGCTCACGCTGGCGGGATTAGGCATTCCGCGACTGGAGCGCGTGATTTGGCGTGTGGCGCAGCGCGATTATCCAGCGTCGCCACAGGAGGGTGAATTCCACGGCTTAACCTGTCTGCACTTTAGCGCCGACTGCCGGGCGCAGTTTTTATCTCGCCTTAGCTGGCTCAGCCAGAAGTCGGTACTCGATATTGCGGGTGTTCAGCGCAGCAGCTGGCAGCGCCTACTGGATAGCGGCGCTATCAGCCATCTCTTTTCCTGGCTGACACTGACGCCGGATCAGATTGCGCAGGCTAATGGCATCACGCCGGCTCGCGCGCAACTTATCTGGCACCGCTTTAACCTGACGCGTGAGCAGCCGCTGCGACGCTGGGTGAGTGCGCTTGGCTTGCCGTTGCCGCGTGCAGCGTTACAGGCTTTACCGGATGCGCAGTGGTCGCAGTTGCTGGCGCGAACGGCGGAAAGCTGGCAGCAACTGCCCGGTATCGGTAGCGTGTTAGCACAACGGATTGTGATGATGCTGCAGGATGCGCACCTGCAGCAGTTGATTCACTTTCTGCAGCAGCAGGAGATTCCTGCAACTGATTCAATGTTCAGGATGGGGATAGTTGAAGATCGGCAAACCGAGGCGGAAACGCAGCGCCAGCAAGCGGGCGAAGAAGCCGAACAGTAGCGTGATGATCACCACCGCTTCATGCGCCAGCGGCGTTTTCAGCAACAGGATATACATCCAGCCCGAGGCGAAAGCGATACCGGCATACAGCTCTTTCTGGAACACCAGCGGAATACGGTTGCAGAACATATCGCGCAGCACTCCGCCGAATACGCCAGTGATCACGGCGGCGATGGCTGCAATGATGGAGGCGTGCCCGCTATCCAGTGCAACCTGGGCGCCAATAATGGAGAACACCACTAAACCCAGCGCATCCAGCACCAGAAACACTTTGCGCAGGTGCGTCATTAGCGGTGCAACAAAGGTGGTCACAACCGCAGCCGCAGCCACGATCATGATGTACTCCGGGTTTTTAACCCAACTGAGCGGATAGTGGCCCAGCAAAATGTCACGCACCGAACCGCCGCCAATGGCGGTGACCGAGGCGATGATGATCACGCCAAACAGGTCCATTTTACGACGTCCTGCCGCCAGCGCGCCGGTCATGGCTTCGGCTGTAATACCAATAATATAGAGAACGGTTAACAACATAGAGCACTCCAGTAAATTGGCGGCAAGGCTAAAGATTTCTCAGAGTGTAGACCACTGAGATTTTCTAAATAAAGCGTTATCTGATTAGGCTTTTTGATGGCGTGCATGCTAACAGGCTTAGCAGGCGGGATAAATCTGCAGTTATTGGCCTTTTCGCATAAGTATAAATGATGCGAAGAGGGGCAGATCTTCTCTTCTTAAGTTCTAGCCAGTTTGTGTCGTACGTGATTACTGGCAATTGAAGCAGGCTTTCCGCTCTCAGGCATCACGTGTAGCAACTATTGGACAGGCATGAAAACTCGTAACGAAGACATCCTCTTTTTCTCCTCTGACAAACTGGCGGCGCTGGGGCTTGAGAGTCTTTTGTCCTCGTTACCTGTTGCGTGTCAGCTGCATGAGCTATGGTCTCTCAGCACGGTCATGGCGAAGTGCGAAAAGATGAAACCGCGTTTGCTGGTGTGTATCTTTCATGAAAATATGCCGCTAACCGGCACCTTAAAAGTGCTTTACGCCTTACAGCAGCAGTTTCCCACGATGCAAATCGTGGTGCTGACGCGGCGTTTGTTACCGCTGATGCATGCGCTCAGTCGTTACCTGCCTTCGCTCACGGTGTTGGACTTAAAATCATCTCGTCAGATACTTTCCAGCCGTCTCCTCACCAGCATCAACACTAATGCCCAAATTCAGTTAGTTGAAGGCGCGGATATTCTTCTGCCAGACAGGCAATTAAGGGTACTACTGATGATGGCGTGGGGTTACAGCATTGAGCACATCGGCATTCGCCTGGGCATCAGTCATAAAACAGTGAATGCACACAAACTCAATGCACTGGCGAGACTGCAGGTCAAAAGCAAGAATGATATGGCCGATCTCTACATGGTGATTGATGAGTTACGCATGATAGTGAGTTGGCTGCGCTTGCAGCGTAACGGCAAGTTAAGTGAACTCAGTTTTCAGTCACTGGAAGAGTTACTGGAAGCCTAAAAAGAAAAAAGCGTGCTGGCGACCAGCACGCGAACGCATCTTTTCAGATGCCCAGAGCCCACCATACAGACTTGTTTTTATTATCCGTTTCTTGCTCGCACGTTAGCGAAACTTTTCAGGCTAAAGCGGTATTCTGGCTGGAACCAGGAGCGACCGTAGTAGCAGTAGATCAGCATTCTGATGGATACCATGGCGAGGTAGCCCCAGATGGCGCACAGCACTGAAGGTGTCAGCCACACGGTAAACAGTGTGACGCTTAATCCCACCAGTACAGAAGATGTTTCCGCGAAAGCGATGCGTGAAAATTGGTTTTCCCGCTGTAATATGGCGCGATAATGTTGTCCCTGCGGAATAATAATGAAGATGACCGAAATCATTTCCAGCATTATTGCCATTTCGGGTTGATTCATCATTCGACTAGAAATATCGCTACCAATAAACAGCGCGGCAAAAATAGCGAGTCCGCTTAATACATTCCCCCAATATAATATTGAGAGATCGCTATTGTTCAGGTTTTTTGTTCTGATAATGGCATTGCCAAATCCGCGATCGGCCAGTGTGTCAATAATCAATAACATTACAATAGCAATGGCGAGTAAATTTAACTCGTTTGCCTGGAGTATTTGTGCCAGAAGTGAAAGTTGTAAAACACCAATGCCGACGATTTTAATCGATGACAAAATTGACCATTTAGCGTTGGTCAGATTTTTTTCTCTTATCGCCATATTCTGCTCATTATGGTACATGTACCAGTGCAATTAAGGGTTTACTCTGGCCACAGGCCAAAGCACAGCTTACATCAATGCAGCGCATCCTGACGCAGCCCTGATATACCTTTCAGGTTTTGCCACGTAAAAATGCGTTCAATTAAATGATGTTCTGAATTTATTAAGATGACCCTGGCGCTTAATGATGTTGTTGTCTTAATGGTATCTCCTCCTGTGCGGAGGAAATCCGTAAGATCATTATAAAATCCCTTTGAGTTTATATATTCCCCGGCCAGCATCCGGCTGGCAATCTCAACGAATTCTTTTTCTGATAACAAAGGATAGGTTGAGCGATCCATGTTATTTCCCTGCTGTTGTTATTATGGTTACTGCTGTGTGTGAAATGAGTTATACCGTGTTTTAATTAATTTAACACCATCAGAAAACTCCTATAAATAGACCGCAGGAATAAATGGTTTCAGAATTTGCATCAGAATATATAAGGCGAGTGATTTACTATTTATTAGTGCTTTTCTTCATTCCATACGGTTGAATGAAGCGGCGATAAAGAAATACAGAAAAAACTTTGATAAATCAGAGGCACTCAGCATTTTTCTGCACATCCTCACCAGGAATTTTCCTGTTGAGGATGCTTAAGCCAGACTGGTGATTAGCAGATAAATACGTGAAGGCTTGAGCAAAACAGTTAAACGCTACTGAGCAAAAAAGTCAGCGATTTTTATTGATTGATTCCAGCATGCGTTAAAGAGGCTATCTCTGCATAATCCATTGATTCTAATGAGTTAACAGATGAAGAAGCTGTTCCAGATCGCGTTTTACCCATGCAACATCCTCGGCAAACTTCTCGTCAGACATGAATGCTTGACGATAAACCACCATCACCACTTCCGCACCTTGCTCATTGGCAATCACCCGCATCGGCATATAAATCTCTTTACCCGTTCCGGTATCAATCCAGTGATCCATCACGCCAAAGGGATTGTGTGGGGTAAAGCGAATCTTTACCGTTCCCTCGGGACTTTTGGCTTTCCAGCTGTTCCCTTCCTGCGTCAGCGTACTGGCGCTGAGTCCGCTAGCCCATTTGGCAAAGCATTCCGGTTTCCAGATGGTTTCATACAAATCTAACCAGTTGCGTGGAACCGTTAGTGTGACGGTCTGAGATGGCAGCATGGGACCTCCTGATGTGATACAGCCATTAAAGCACGCTGATACCGGGCTGCAAACGGCCCGGTCATGGAAGTGTGGGTCAGCAGCGGTTTCCGTGAAAACGCTGTAATCAGATAAACTTGCCGCGTCCCTGAATAGCCTGTTCTTCACCCGTACCATCAGCATGGCGCAGCACGAAGCGATCGGACTGCGCAACTACCGCGCAGCTGTGATTAGGGAAGATGCGTAGCAGCGCGCCAACGGCGGGTGCCTGTTCAGCATATTGCAGGAAACCATGCTCCTCCGACAGCTTCAACACTTCATAATGATTGCCTTGCTCATCGACGGCGATACCAAATCCGCTGGCATTGGTGCCGTGCGGCCCTTTGTCAGAGCTAAGCATTTTGGAACCGGCATCAATAATGGCGAAGTGCGGATTGACCGCTACCACGCGCGTTACCACGCTCAGCGCCAACGCCTCTGGCGTGCAGAGACCTAAACGCCATGCGGTGAGATCGAGCAGCGCATAATTGCCGGGGCGGATTTCATCGCTGCCCTGAGCGACGGGTGCCGCCAATGCCGTTGGCGTTGAACCGACTGAAATCGGGCAGTGCGCAAAACCAGCGGCAATCAGGCGCTGCTGCAGAGCACGCATCCATGTGATTTCCTGCAGGGCAACGTCGGCAATCGCTGCGGCGTTGCCTGCGCCATAAGCGTGACCGGCATGAGAAACCAGCCCGGCAAACGTGAGGCCCGCACCCTGTATCTGCTGCGCCAGCGTAACGGCGGCATCGCCGTGCGGATCAACACCGATGCGATGTAATCCCACATCCACTTTGATGGCTAACGCCAGCTGGCAATCGGGCTGGCGCTGATGTGCAGCCGCTATTGCCGCCACGCCATGCGTGCAATCCGCAATGCAGGTAATGCGCGCCTGATGTTGTACGGCCACCGCCAAAAGTTCTTTCAGCGTATCGGCATGCACAATTGGGTAAGCCAGCAGCAGATCGCGTTCCCCACCGAGAATAAAAGCGATGCCTTCACTCGGTTTAGATACGGTAATGCCGCGCGCGCCGCGCATGCGCTGTTGCTCAGCAATCCAGACGCTTTTATGGGTTTTGATATGAGGACGTAGCGTGACGCCAGCGGCATCGGCTTTTTGCTGCATCTGTTGCAGGTTGCGTTGCAGGCGCGCTGCATCAATTTCGAGGTAAGGTGTGAGTCGATCGGCAATCAGAGGCCGCAACCAGCCAGCCTCAATATTCTGTTCCATCATAATAGTCCGCAGGTAATTACACAGTGCGGACTATGATTCATCAATGCACGATAGAATGCCAGCCGACAAAATCGGCACATTCCTGCTGTAGGGGCGCCATTCATGGCGACCGTTTCAAACCTTAGAGCTGCCGCTCTGGAATCCGCCGCCCAAATCCTCAATCAAAACCACTGCAAGGTTAATCTGCTGCGCCTTCAGCGCCACCATTTTTTGGTCGGATTCGATCAGCTGATTTTGAATTGTCAGCACATCAAGATAAGGACGCAGGCCCGCTGCGTATTCACGATGCAAATCATCCCACGCGCTGTGAATCAGCTGGTTAGCGCTTTCCTGTTGCGCCAGCTGATCCTGAATCGACTGCAACTGAGTAATGGTGTCGCTGATATTACCCAGTGAACTAATCAGCAATTTGTTGTACTGCGCCACCGCCAGATCGTAATCGGCGTCGCTCTCTGCTAAATCGGCGCGACGTTTGCCCGCGTCAAAGATCGGCAATGACAAACTCGGTCCCACATTAAAGAAGCGGCTTGGCGCACCAAAGAAGGCATCGCCGAGCAGGGATTTGGTGCCGGCTTCGGCCACCAAATTGATGTTGGGATAGAACTCGGTTTTGCTGGCGGCGATCTGTTTTGATGCCGCTTCAACGCGCCAGCGCGCGGCCACCACATCCGGACGACGACCCAGCAGTTCGGCCGGAATGGCGTTTGGCAGCATGGCGGCGACCGGCACATTCATCTGCGCCGGTTTTAGCTGGTGCCAGTAATCCGGGCCTTTACCTATCAGCGTCGAAAGCTGAATACCGGCATCGGTGACTTGTTGTTGAGCTTGCGTCAATTCGGCTTGCGCGGTTTTCTGCTGCGACAGCGCCTGCTTATATTGGTAATCGGAAGTGAGTCCAGCGCTGACATATTGCTGCTGAATTTTGGCGATACCCGCCGCACGCTCGGCATTCTGCTGCGCCAGTTCGGCATTATTCCAGGCGAGATTAAGGTTGTTCCACGCTCGCGTCACGTTCGCGGCCAGCGTTAACTGACTGGCCTGACGATCCAACTCGCTGGCACGTGCTTGCCCCAATGCGGCTTCAGCGGCATCTTTTTTGCCGCCCCATAAATCGAAGGTGTAGCTCAAGCCAACGTTAGCGGTGCGCAGCGTGCTGTAGCTTTTCCCCTCTAGCAGCGGATCATCCACCTTTGCCACACGCGAGCGCGTAATGCCCGCGTTGAGATCGACATCAGGATAGCGTTCGGCATTGGCGGCAATCACTTGTGCATTGGCTTTATCCGCTTGCGCGTTGACTACCTGCAAATCCGGGTTGGATGCCATCGCATCATCAATCAGTCGATTGAGTTGAGCATCGTTAAAACCTCGCCACCATGCGCTTTTTGGCCAATTCGCGGCGCTGAAATGCGCGTTTTTCAGGGATTGACTGGCTTGCAGAGCGTTAGCATCAAGCAGCGTGTTTTTGGGGTGTAAGCCGTGTGGATTGGCACAACTGGCCAGCAGCGCAGTGGCAACGGCCAGCGCGAGAAATTTGCAGTGAAAGTGCTGTGTCATAGTTCTGGTCAAAGAGAGGTGAAGGCGACCATTACAAGAGGCGGGGCAGATTTTGACAAACCTGTTTTTCGTTAAGAATGGTTGTTAAATGTGAGCAGAGAAAATGAGCAGCAGGCGAAAACCTGCTGCATCAAGAGATTAGATATAGAGAGACGCTTCACCCGGCGGACGGGTTTTAAAGCGACGATGCAGCCACAGATATTGGTCGGGCGCGCGCAGAATTTCATTCTCAATCACGCGATTCATGTAAGCAGCGGCGGCGGCTTCATCTTCATACGGATAATTTTCCAGTTCAGGCTGAATAATCAGCTGATAACCGCTCTTATCCTGGTTACGAATCAATACGATGGTCAGCATCGCCGGTTTTGCCAGACGAGACAAAACATAAGTGCCGTTGGTGGTCGCCGCTTGTTTCACCGCAAACAGCGGAGCAAACACGCTGCCTTTGGGGCCGTAATCCTGATCCGGTGCGAACCAGACCGCTTCGCCTTTTTTTAGCGCCTGCACCATGCCGCGCAAATCGCGACGATCGATCATCGCTTTATTCGAACGCATGCGACCCTTGGTTTGTGCCCACTCCATCGCCTGATTATTGTGCGGACGATACATCGCCATCATTGGCTGGCATAAACCGGTAATGCGGCCGCCCAGCTCCAGCGACATAAAGTGCACACCGATGACCATCACACCACGCTGGTGGCTTTGTGCGTGCTGCAGGTTTTCCAGACCATGCACTTCGAAGTAACGACGCACGCGTGCATCAGACCAGAACCAGGCAATGCCGGTTTCTGCCAGCGCCATTCCTAGCGATTCGAAGTTGCCGGCGATCATCGCCTCGATTTTCTCTTCCTTAATATTGGGGAAGCACAGCTCAATATTGCGACGGGTGATGCGTTCGCGGCGCTTCAGGAAGTGACGCGACAATTTGCCAGCGCCAGCACCAAGCCGGATCAGAATGGGGTAAGGAAGTTGCACCAGCAGCCACAGCACACCTAGCCCAAACCAGGTAAACCAATAACGGGGATGCAGAAGTTTGGAACGGAACTGCCTGGATTTCGTCATAACGCCTTCATGTCGGGGAAAAAATGTATCGCACGAAGAAAAAGGGTCCCTGAGTTCCTGGAGCGGTACAACTGTATTGATTACGACCAGCACTTTAGCAAAAAGTGCCGTCAATGTTACCCAATCTCTGCAATCCTCAGGATTGAGCACATTCATGGTTAGAACGGCCTTATTCTATCACCTTTTATTCATTCCCTTTAAAAACAGCAGGGTAAACTCATCCTAAAGAAGTCAAAATAGCCATCACGTAGTGGATTAAGAACTGTCTGTTAATAAGGACACACTAATCTTTACGCTTTATTTACTTTGTTCAGGAAGATTAAAGCGTTTGTCTTCAGGAAAAAGCCGATGACCGCGCTGATTCAGTCTCTGTTGCCATTCCATGTCTCCCTGCAACATGGCAATTTTAAGCAGTGAGTAGGTTACGTTGGCATCATGGTGCTTTGTCAGGTATTCCCTAGCCCACACTTTGAATTGGATTAATTGCCCGACATCGTTTGTGCTGTTAAACGTCATTAGACGATGAAGGTTTGCATCAAACTGATAGCGCTCCCATTGGGCGTAAGGATTAATAAGTTGCTGAGCATGGGAAAAATCAGCAAACCGCTTAATACCAGAGCATGTGGCGCTAACTGTTAGAGCGGATGCTCAAAAGTAGATGTGCCACATTAGGCAAGATCATCATCCATAACGCATAGGCGCGTCGCCTTGCATGAGGGCTACCGGTTACGACGGGCTTGAAGCATGCCCATATTAATAGAGCCGCTCCCTCCAGCGCAATAACGCCATTTTCTACCCACTGAAAAAGAATTTCATTATGCGGATGCAGTGCCGGTCATCCTAATCAGAGTTGGTATGGCTACAGTGACCGGGTCGGTAAACTTCACTTTCACATCTGCTTTTTCACTAAGTGAAGGGCGACAGATTTCTCGATAAATTAATAGGAAAAGTAAAATATTAATATCGTAAGTAATATTCAGAAAAACAACGTCTTTTTATTATCAAAGCGTTAATAAGATAGGTGCTTATGATACTTAGATAGATGTTTTCTGAAATTAAAGACATGTCTTATACACAGCGAGAGAAATGTAATTATTTTAAAATGATTAAAACCTTCTGTTACGTAACCTGATAATAATCATAATCTTTTCATGAATTGCTTTCGCTACCTATTACGGCGGGAGATTTACAAAGAGTTGATCAGGACATATATCTTTTTAATGCCTGAATGTTATTTTGTGCAAAGATTTCCCGGTCTTAATCTGATGATTACCAAAGAGAATAAATTCTATGACACATAAACGTTTGCTGGATTGCTCAGCTTCCGAGCTGCTGCCGATGGATAAAGATGCGTTGATATATGCTGTGCGTGCCAGCGAAGGACGGGTGGTAGTCAGCGAAACTATCGGCATGACTTCACCTTTGCTGCATAATATTACTAACGCCGAATTGGCGGCCTCTCAGGGTGCTGATATTATATTGATCAACATGTTCGACAGTGAAAACCCTGTTATTCATGGCATGCCCGCAAACATTGCGCCGGAACAAACTTTACATGAATTATGCCGGCTGACCGGGCGTATTATTGGGGTCAATCTTGAAGCGGTAGATCCTGATTTTGATGCCGCTCATCTTGATGGATTACAAATGGTGCCAGGGCGCGCGGCAACAGCGGAAAACGCCTGCCGTTTGGTGCAAATGGGAGCCAAAATTTTGGTTCTCACGGGCAATCCTAATAACGGCGTGAGCAATCGTGCATTGGCTAAAGCGGCGAAAATGATTCGCGAGGCGGTTGGTAACAGCGCACTCATTATCACCGGTAAGATGCATGGTGCTGGCATTGTTCAGGAGAGTGGCAGCGACATCCTCACCGAGCAAGATATTGCTGAGTTCGTACAGCAAGGGGTTGATGTGGTGTTGGTGCCTGCACCCGGCACACTACCGGGTATGAGTCAGCAGAAAGTTGCCTCACTGATTGAATGTATTCATTCGCATGGCGCTTTGGCGATGACCGCGATCGGGACATCGCAAGAGGGGGCAGATGTGAATACCATTCGTCAAATCGCGTTAATGAGTAAGATGGCGGGCGCAGATCTTCATCATATTGGTGACACCGGTTACATCGGGATGGCATTGCCTGAAAATATCATGGCTTACAGCATTGCCATTCGCGGTATCCGACATACTTACACGCGCATGGCACGCTCAATAAATCGTTAACCCACATTAATCGTCAAGCCCGTAGGATGACGGACTTGACGTTATTAATGGAGGGCGTGATCACTCGATGTTCTGAATCTGTTCACGCATCTGTTCAATCAACACTTTCAGCTCAATCGCTGATGTCGTGATCTCGGCATTAATTGATTTTGAAGCCAGCGTGTTCGACTCGCGGTTGAACTCCTGCATCATAAAGTCGAGGCGGCGGCCAACGGCTTCTTTCTTTTTCAGGATGTTGTAGGTTTCTTTAACGTGAGCATCCAGGCGATCCAGCTCTTCCGACACATCGGTGCGCTGCGCCATCATCACCAGCTCTTGCTCCAGGCGATTATTTTCCAGCTGCACTTCGGCTTCTTCCAGCTTGGTGACCAGACGTTCGCGCTGCCATTTAATTACTTCTGGCATCTGCGCGCGCACTTTGCTGACTTCGTGCGATACGCCTTCCAGACGCTGTTCAATCATCGCTTTCAGCGCGGTGCCTTCGCTTTCACGCGCTTCGATAAAGTCATCTAATGCGCCATCCAGCGCCACCAGCAGTTCGGCGTTGATGGCGTCGAGATCCTGCTCTTGCGCGGACATCACGCCTGGCCAACGCAGAATATCCAGCGGATTAATCGCGCCTTCATCACTCTGCATCTTCACCCAGTTGGCGGCCTGCACCAGCTGTTTGGCCAGCGATTCATTCAGCTGCAGTTCGCCTTGCGCGCTGGCATCGGCGTCATAACGCAGGTTGCATTCGATTTTACCGCGCGTCAGGCGATTACGGATGCGCTCGCGGATGACCGGCTCCAGGCCACGAAATTGCTCCGGCAGACGGATATAGGTTTCCAGATAGCGCTGGTTAACCGAACGGATTTCCCAGGCGGCGCTGCCCCAGTGGCCTTTGGCTTCGCGGCGGGCGTAAGCGGTCATACTGCGGATCATAATCGTCTTCTCTTTTTCAGAAATGTTGGGTGAAGTATAGCGAGGCAGCCTCGACGCTAACAGGCATAAGCGCACTTAAGCGTGAATAACAAAAAATTACCTCTTTTATCGACAGACACTTATGCTTAGCGCTGGTTCGCTTAAAAGGATGAAGTGATGTTCCGCTCTCTGGTTCTTCCTGCTTTATTAACCTTACTGCTCGCTGGCTGTCAGGCTCCGTCGACTAAAATGCATCAGATCCCGCCCAACACCGCGCCGGTTGCGGTATGCGGTTCTGGTGACGTGATGATGCAAACTACGTTGTGGTTTGGCATGAATAAACCGAAAGGTGGCATCGTCAGCAGCAGCGAATGGCAGCAGTTTGTCGATAACGATGTGACGCCGCGTTTCAAAGACGGTTTATCGGTATATGACGCCAAAGGTCAGTGGCTGGGCGAGAACGGTAAGCTGGCGCGGGAAAACAGCAAAGCGTTGATGCTGATTCACACTCCGGATGTGGCGAGTTCTGACAGCATCAACAAACTTCGTGATGTGTATAAACAGCGCTTCGAGCAGGAATCGGTGATGCGGGTTGATTCACTGGTGTGCGTGGCGTTTTAAAAAATGGCGGCCATGCAGCCGCCATGCGTTATCAGATAAACAGCCCGGCGAACGCGGCCGAGAGCAAGCTCACCAGCGTGGAGCTATACACCAGCTTCCAGCCAAAACGGGAAACCACATTGCCCTGTTTCTCGTTCAGGCCTTTAATCGCACCGGCAACGATGCCGATTGAGGCGAAGTTAGCGAACGACACCAGGAACACTGACAGAATCCCCAGTCCGCGTGGCGTCATTTCAGCCGCCACTTTCTTCAGCTCGATCATCGCAACAAATTCATTCGCTACCAGTTTGGTGGCCATAATACTCGCCGCCTGCAAAGCATCGGCGGAGGGAATGCCAACCAGCCATGCAAACGGATAGAAAACGTAGCCAAGCAGCTGCTGGAAGCTGTAGCCAAATACCGCAGAAAACAGCGCATTGATTGCTGCAATCAGCGCGATAAAGCCAATCAGCATCGCCATGATGATCATCGCCACTTTAAAGCCGGCGAGAATGTATTCGCCCAGCATCTCAAAGAAGCTCTGATCTTCATGCAGCTTATCCAGCGCAATCTGTTCTTCGTTTTCCGGGCGGGTTGGATTAATGATCGACAGGATAATAAAGGTGCTGAACATGTTAAGCAGCAGCGCCGCAACCACATATTTGGCATCAATCATCGACATATACGCGCCAACAATCGACAGCGAAACCGTCGACATCGCCGTCGCCGCCATGGTGTACATGCGTGGCGCGGAAATATCAGCGAGAATGCCTTTATAGGCAATGAAGTTTTCCGACTGGCCGAGAATCAAGGTGCTGACGGCGTTAAACGACTCCAGCTTGCCCATGCCATTCACTTTCGATAACAGAGTGCCTACGGCGCGAATCAGCAGCGGCAGAATGCGCCAGTGCTGCAAAATGCCGATCAGTGCGGAAATAAACACAATCGGGCAGAGCACGCCGAGGAAAATAAAGGCTAATCCCTGATCTGCCATATTGCCGAAGACAAAGTTGGTTCCTTGCGCGGCGTAGGTTAATAAGGTTTCAAAGAAGCCGCCCACCGCAGTGACCACCGATTGTCCGCCCGCCGAGTGCAGGAAGAACCAGCCCAGCGCGGCTTCGACAACCAGCAGCTGAATAATAAAGCGGGGACGAATGCGTTTGCGGTCGTGGCTGACCAACAGCGCAAGGGCAAATATCACCACCAGCGCCAGCAGGAAATGGAGTATCGCGATCATCATTTATCTTTTTAAGGGAGGAAACGCGCATTTAGCCACAGCCACCACAGAATTTCATCCAGGATTGTGGCGATCGCGGGCGGGACAGCCGCAGCTGAAGTCCGTATAATGCGCAGCCAAACCTAAGCAAGCCGGAGAGAAACCATGCGTCCAGCAGGCCGTAGTGCATCTGAAACACGTCCCGTCACACTCACTCGTCACTACACCAAACATGCAGAAGGCTCTGTGCTCGTTGAATTCGGCGAAACCAAAGTGCTGTGCACCGCAACCGTCGAAGAGAGCGTGCCGCGTTTCCTCAAAGGCAAAGGTCAAGGCTGGATCACCGCGGAATACGGCATGCTGCCGCGTTCGACCCACAGCCGCATGGCGCGTGAAGCCGCCAAAGGCAAACAGGGCGGACGTACGCTGGAGATTCAACGTCTGATCGCTCGTTCACTGCGTGCAGCAGTGGATTTGCAAGCGCTAGGCGAATTCACCATCACGCTGGATTGCGACGTGATTCAGGCCGATGGCGGTACGCGTACTGCATCCATTACCGGTGCCTGCGTGGCGCTGGCCGATGCGTTGAATGCGCTGGTGGCGGCGGGCAAGCTGAAAGCCAGCCCGCTGAAAGGCATGGTGGCGGCGATTTCTGTGGGCATCGTCGGCGGTGAAGCGCTGTGCGATCTGGAGTATGTGGAAGATTCCGCCGCAGAAACTGACATGAACGTGGTGATGACCGAAGACGGCCGCATGATTGAAGTGCAGGGCACCGCAGAAGGTGAGCCCTTCAGCCACGACGAGTTACTGCAGCTGCTGGCGCTGGCGCGAGGCGGCATTGAGCAGTTGATTCAGGCGCAGAAAGCGGCGCTAACTAATTGATGTAACAGGCGACCATAGAGTCGCCTTTTCTTTATTTGAGGAGTGAGAAATGAAAGCTTGGCAGCGTCAGTTTATTGAATTCGCCCTGAACAAAGGGGTGCTGAAGTTTGGTGAGTTCACCCTGAAATCGGGACGTAAAAGCCCCTATTTCTTCAATGCCGGTCTGTTTAATACCGGTCGCGATTTAGCGCTGTTAGGCCGTTTCTACGCGCAGGCGCTCGTTGATGGCGGCGTTGATTTCGATCTGCTGTTTGGCCCGGCGTACAAAGGCATCCCAATTGCCACCACTACCGCGGTGGCGCTGGCCGATCATCATGAACGTGACGTGCCTTACTGCTTCAACCGCAAAGAAGCCAAAGATCACGGCGAAGGCGGTTTGCTGGTGGGCAGCCCGCTGCAAGGCAAAGTGATGCTGGTGGATGATGTGATCACCGCCGGTACCGCGATTCGTGAATCAATGGATATCATCAGTGCGCATAACGCGACATTGGCGGGCGTGTTGATTTCGCTGGATCGTCAGGAACGCGGTCGCAGCGATATTTCGGCGATTCAGGAAGTGGAACGTGACTATAAGTGCAAAGTCACGGCGATTATTACCCTGGCTGAGCTGATTGATTACCTGGAAGAGAAGCCGGAGATGGCTGACCATCTGGCGAAAGTGCGCGCGTATCGTAAAGAGTACGGGATTTAATTATTCGGTAATGAGGTCGGCATTTATGCCGACCTGGTCTTTTAAACCAACTGCGCCGCCATCAGCGGCCAGCGGCTATCGAAATCCACGGTCGGACGAAACCGAAACTCCGAGCGCACATAGCGCGACAACAGCCCTTCACAAAACGCCAGTAACTGGCTCGCCAGCAGCGTTTCGTCGTTCTGGAAACCTTCACCATCACGCATTTTCTTCTCGCGCATCACCTGACGCAGCTGCACTTCAATACGCTCAAACAGCTGATTAATACGCCCTTGCAGGCGATCCTGTTCAAACATCAGCGCGTGGCCGGTCAAAATACGCGTCAGCCCCGGATTACGCTCACCAAATCCCAGAATCAGCTGCACGATTAAACGCAGGCGCGTCAGCGTCTCTTTTTCATCTTTCAGTATCAGATTGATGCGGGTAATCAGACTGTCTTCAATAAACTCGATCAGGCTGTCAAACATGCGCGTTTTGCTGGGAAAGTGGCGATAAAGCGCCGCTTCCGACACGCCGACATTAGCGGCCAGCTTCGCGGTGGTGATGCGCTGACTGCCATCGCCCGACTCCAGCATTTGCGCCAGCGCCTGCAAAATCTCTTCGCGACGATTCCGTTTCGCGACTTTTTTTTCTGCCATGACCTTCAACACCCCTGAAATTCACCAAAAACAGGCAATACTGCCTCATCTGCCACAGACATAGCGGCCTGTGGCGACAAGAAATAAAAAGATGGCTAAGCGAAAAGTGTCGCGTGTTACTGGCGGCCTGAGTGACCGAAGCCGCCTGCGCCGCGGTCGCTGGTGTCAAAATCTTCCACCAGGTTAAATTCGGCCTGCACGACTGGCACGAAGACCAGCTGTGCTAAACGGTCGCCTGGCTGCAGCGTGAAGCTGTCCTGGCCGCGGTTCCACACGGAAACCATCAGTTGGCCCTGATAATCGGAGTCGATTAAACCGACCAGATTACCCAGCACGATGCCATGTTTATGGCCAAGACCGGAGCGCGGCAGAATCACGGCGGCAAGAGCAGGATCGGCAATGTGAATCGCCAAACCGGTGGGAACCAGCGTGGTCATGCCTGGTGTGATTTCCAGCGCATCATCCAGGCAGGCGCGTAAATCGAGGCCTGCGGAACCAGAGGTTGCATAAGTCGGCAGCGGGAATTCATTGCCCACACGTGCATCAAGAATTTTAACGTCGATTTTTTTCATCATAACGGCTGACAATCTCGTCTAGTAATTGTTGGCCAAGGAGCGTCTTATCACTGAGCGGTAAGACTTTTTCTCCTTCCTGCCAAAAAAGGTGAAGAGCATTGGTGTCGCTATTGAAGCCCTGACCCGCCTGCGCCACATCGTTGGCACAAATCAGATCCAGGTTTTTTCGCACCCGTTTTTGCCGCGCGTATTCTTCCACATTCTGGGTTTCGGCAGCAAATCCCACAACATAAGGGCGATTTTCCTGCAGCGCCGCGACGCCTGCGACAATATCGGGGTTCTTCACCAACTGCAGCGTGACGCTATCGTCGCCACCCTGTTTTTTGATTTTCTCTGCGGCAATGTTAGCCGCCCGGTAGTCTGCCACGGCTGCGCTGGCAATGAAAATATGTTGTTGCTGGATTTGCGCCATCACCGCCGCTTCCATCTCCAGCGCGCTGTCGACGTCCACGCGTTGCACGCCAGCTGGCGTTGGCAGCGCCACCGGGCCGGTAACCAATGTCACCTTCGCACCGCGTTTGGCCGCAGCCGCAGCAATCGCAAAGCCCATCTTGCCCGAGCTGTGATTGCTGATATACCGCACCGGGTCCAGCGCTTCGCGGGTTGGACCGGCGGTGATCATAATGCTGAGATGTTGCAGATCGTTGACGGGCGCAGCCCACTCCAGCGCGTGCGCCACAATCGCCAGCGGATCGAGCATGCGGCCGGGACCCACATCGCCGCACGCCTGGCTGCCGCTGTCGGGGCCCCAAATCAGTACGCCGCGCTGCTGCAGACGCTGTAGGTTCTCTTGCGTGATCGCCGCGCGGTACATCTGTTGATTCATGGCCGGGACGATGGCAACCGGCGCTGCGCTTGCCAGGCACGCGGTAGTGACCAAATCATTCGCCATGCCGGCAGTGACGCGGGCAATCAGATCGGCGGTAGCCGGCGCCAGCACAATTAAATCGGCCCATTTTGCCAGTTCAATATGGCCCATCGCCGCTTCGGCTGCCGGGTCGAGCAAATCATCAAATACCGGATAACCGGAAACCGCCTGCAGGCTCAGCGGAGTAATAAAGGCCCTGGCCGCTTCGGTCATCATTACGCGCACATCAGCACCGCGATCGCGCAGCCGACGCACCAGCTCCGGCGCTTTGTATGCAGCAATGCCGCCGCTCACGCCCAGCAGAATTTTCTTTCCAGCTAATCCCGTCATGTTGTTCGCCTCAAAGCAAATTGCCGCGTCAGGGGCGGCAGATGCAGGCAACTTTATCACAAAATCCACAGTGCGCCTTTTCACTGCCTGCGGCCTTTGCGAGCTGGCTCTGAAATCGTTCAGCGCGTGCTGGCGCTGACGGTGGCTGACGCGCAGAATCGCCGCATTGCAGGGAGGAGATGGTCATGACGGAACTGGCACCACGGGAAAAACTGATGTTAATGGGCGCTGAAGTGTTGAGTGATGCTGAGCTGCTGGCGATTTTTTTGCGTACCGGCATCAGCGGCACCAGCGTGCTGCTGTTGGCGCATCAGATGTTGAACGAGTTTGGTTCGCTCTATCGCATTATGACGGCCAGCAAAGAGGAACTCGGGCAGATTAAAGGCGTGGGCAGCGCCAAAATGACGCAGCTTTATGCCATCGCGGAACTGGGAAGGCGATTTTTTGCCAGCCAGCTGGCGCGGGAAAACGTGATGGAGAATCCGCAGGTGACGCGCCATTACCTGCAAAGCGTGCTGGCGCATCAGGAGCGCGAAGTGTTTATGGCGCTGTTCCTCGATAATCAGCACCGCGTGTTGCAGGCGCAGAAGATGTTTTCCGGTTCGATTGCCAGTGTGGAAGTTCATCCGCGCGAAATCGTGCGCGAAGCGCTGAAACTTAACGCGGCGGCGGTGATTCTGGCGCACAATCATCCGTCGGGAATCGCTGAACCCAGTCGCGCCGACCGCGATATTACCGGAAAAGTCGGGCAAGCGTGCGCGCTGCTCAATATCCGTTTACTTGATCATTTGGTGATCGGTCACGGCGAGTTTACCTCTTTCGCCGAGCGCGGTTGGTTGTAATTCATCGATTCAACTGAACAGAAATAGGGCATTTTTGCGCGATCCAGAGGGATCTTTATCTGTTCGGGACTTGAGCACTCGGGCTGAGCGGCGTATACTACGCCACCTTTGAGAATCTCGGGTTTGGCGTTTGGGCCAGCTTAGCGGGTTCACATGGAACTCGCCTGGGCGGGCTAAGGCCTGACGAGGCGGCCAAAACCTAGTTTTTAAAGCTCGAGCTGATTTGATTTTTGGAGAATAGAAATGTCACGAGTCTGCCAGGTAACTGGAAAGCGTCCGGTAACGGGTAACAACCGTTCCCACGCAATGAACGCGACGAAACGCCGTTTCCTGCCGAACCTGCACTCTCACCGTTTCTGGGTTGAGAGCGAAAAGCGCTTCGTTACTCTGCGTGTATCTGCTAAAGGTATGCGTGTTATTGATAAAAAGGGCATCGATACGGTTCTGACCGAAATCCGCGCCCGTGGTGAGAAGTACTAAGGAACTGAATCATGGCTAAAGGTATTCGTGAGAAGATCAAGCTGGTTTCCTCTGCTGGTACAGGTCACTTCTATACCACCACGAAGAACAAACGTACTAAACCAGAGAAATTAGAACTGAAAAAGTTCGATCCGGTTGTACGTCAGCACGTGATCTACAAAGAAGCTAAAATTAAGTAATTTTAGTGTTCTGTGAAAAACCCGGCTTCGGCCGGGTTTTTTGTTTCTGCGATTCGTTGAGGAGATGAGATGCCTGAATTACCTGAGGTAGAAACCAGTCGTCGCGGTATCGAACCCCACATGGTGGGTGCCACGATTCTGCATGCGGTGGTGCGCAATCCACGTTTGCGCTGGCCGGTCTCGCATGAAATCCACGCGTTGAGCGACCAACCCGTATTGAGCGTGCAGCGTCGCGCTAAATATCTGCTGCTCGAACTACCGCATGGCTGGATCATCATTCACCTCGGCATGTCCGGCAGTCTGCGCGTGCTACCCGGCGAACAACCGGCCGCCAAACATGACCATGTCGATTTAGTGATGAGCAACGGCAAAGTGTTGCGCTACACCGATCCACGTCGCTTTGGCGCCTGGCTGTGGAGCAATGACCTCGCAGGCAGCAGCGTGCTGGCCCATCTCGGTCCGGAACCGCTCAGCAGCGAATTTGATGGTGCCTATCTGTTTGAAAAGTCACGCGGCAAACGCACCGTGATTAAACAGTGGCTGATGGATAACAAAGTGGTGGTGGGCGTCGGGAACATTTACGCCAGCGAATCGCTGTTTACTGCCGGGATCTTGCCCGATCGTTCGGCAATGAGTTTGAGTCAGGAAGAGGCCGAGCTGCTGGTTAACACCATCAAAGCGGTGTTGTTACGCTCGATTGAGCAGGGCGGCACCACGCTGCGTGATTTCCTGCAAACGGACGGTAAACCCGGTTACTTCGCGCAGCAGTTGCAGGTTTATGGCCGCGCCGGCGAACCTTGCCGTGCATGCGGTACGCCGATTGTCAGCGGCAAACATGGCCAGCGCAGCACCTTCTGGTGTCCACGCTGCCAGCACTGAGTTAAGGCTGCGCCAGTCGCGCCAGTAACGCCTTGTGCACAACGGCAGGCAGAAATGCCTGCACGTCACCGGCATGGCGCGCGACTTCTTTGACCAGCGAAGAAGAGACGAACGAAAAACCTTCTGATGGCATCAGAAACACGCTCTCCAGCGTGGGCAACAGATGACGATTCATCTGCGCCAGCTGCAGCTCATATTCGAAATCCGAAACCGCTCGCAATCCACGTACCAGCACATTGGCATTCTGCGCCTGGGCAAAGTTCGCCATCAGGTCGCTAAACCCGATCACCTCGACATTCGGCAGATGTGCCGTCACCTGACGCGCCATATCCACGCGCTCATCGAGACTAAACAGCGGCTTTTTACTCGGGCTGGCGGCAATCGCCACGACGATGCGGTCAAACATCTTCGCTGCACGCGTCACAATATCCAGATGACCCAACGTGAAGGGATCAAAGGTGCCGGGATAAATCGCTTTCGTACTCATACGCGACCTTGTGTTGAGGTGTGATGCAGCGCCCAGAGCGCCGAGTATTTGTTGAAAGTGTACTGCGCATTAACCACCGCCAGAATCCAGCCCTGTTTACCATCGAGAAAACCCGCACGCAGCAGCAGGGTTTTAACGAATGCGCCGAGCGTGTGGCTAAAGATCGAGAACAAGCCGCAGCGTTTGCCGCGCTGGAAACGCTCATTTGCCCAGGCTTCGGCATAGTTCATCTGCTTACGCTGAAACGCAATCAGGTCACGACAGGTGAGATGTTGCAGATCGCCCGCCAGCTTCACTACCGGCGCACCCTGCGTCTCCAGTGATTCATGCACCAGATTGTCGTTGTAATTGAACTTGCGCGGATAGAGGCGCATAACGCGATCGGGATACCAGCCGCTGTGGCGCATAAAGCGGCCGAGAAACAGGTTGCTGCGACCGAGGCTGTAAACATTGTCCGAGGCAGGCTGTGCGAGAACCTGCTCGATAGCGCGACGCAATTCGGGTGTAACGCGCTCGTCGGCATCGATCATCAAAATCATCTCGCCTTGCGCATGGGCCTGCGCGCGCTGGCGCTGCTTGCCAAATCCCTGCCAGCCTTCAGCCTGGAAAACCTGCGCGCCCTGTTCGCGAGCGACATGCATCGTGTTGTCGCTGCTGCCGGAATCGAGCACCACAATCTCATCTGCCCAACTGACAGAAGCCAGCGCCTCCGGCAGCAGTTCAGCTTCGTTTTTGGCGATCATCACCACGGAGAGACGTTGGCGTTGCGACATGAATTAGTGAGCTCGCGGCGGTAAGTGAGGTTCGAGTAACTGTAGCAGACGCTGTAATGCGCCCTGATTTTGATGCAGCACTTCCACAGCATGACGGCCGTAATAGCGGCGATAATCGTCATCCTGCAGCAGGTTAGCGACTTCTTTCTGCAGCGATACCACGTCAGTAACGGTAATCAGCCCTTCGGCCTGCTGCAGCTTGGCGCAGATATCTTTGAAGTTCCAGATGTGCGGGCCCATCAGCACCGGAATAGCATGCGCGGCCGGCTCCAGCGGATTGTGGCCGCCGCGCTCAACCAGGCTGCCGCCAACAAAGGCGAGGTCGGCGATGCCGTACAGCATCATCAGTTCGCCCATGGTGTCGCCAATCACCACTTGCGTGGAGCTTGATGGAATTTCGCCGCTGCTACGCAGGATAAAGCTGAAGCCGCGTTTTTGTGTCAGGTCGCAGGCATCTTTGAAACGTTCCGGATGGCGCGGCACCAAAATCAGCAGCAGATCGGGGAACTGCTGCAGTAGACGTCGATGCGCATCGAGCACAATTGCCTCTTCGCCTTCGTGAGTGCTGGTGGCGATCCACACCGGACGACGCGACGCCCACTGACGACGCAGCGTGACCGCTTTTGCCGCCAGCTCTGGCGTTACGGAGATATCAAACTTGAGGCTGCCGGTAACGGTGAGATGCGAACGTTTCAGGCCAAGGCTGAGGAAACGGTCGCCATCTTCGGCGTTTTGCGCGGCAATCAGCGTGATGCGCTGCAGCAGGTCGCGCATAAAGCCGCCGAGCTTTTTGTAGCCTTTGGCCGAGCGCTCAGACAGGCGCGCGTTGGCAATCACCAGCGGAATCTTGCGCTGATGCAGAATACGGATAATGTTTGGCCACAGCTCGGTTTCCATGATGATCACCAGTCGCGGATCGACGGTATCGAGGAAACGGTTAATCGAACCAGGCAGATCGTAGGGCAGGTAAACATGGTGCACATCCTTGCCAAACGCGGACTGCGCACGTTCGGAGCCGGTTGGCGTCATGGTGGTGACGGTAATCGGCAGCGTTGGATAGCGGTGGCGCAACGCGCGCACCAGCGGCACTGCCGCCAGCGTCTCGCCGACGGAAACCGAGTGCAGCACAATGCCATGTGGCAGCACTTTTCCGCTGCAATAGCCGTAGCGTTCTGCCCAGCGTTTACGATAGGCCGGTGCTTTTCGACCGCGCAGCCACAGGCGCAACCAGATTAGTGGCTGAATCAGGTAGAGCAAGGCTGTGTATAGAGTCGTCATAGTTACCGTTACGACAGAATCGCGTCAAAAAACAGATGAAAGGCGGCATGTTATCAGAAATTAACCGCCTGCTCATACCACTTCGTCAGCTGGTCTGCAGCACTTGCTGATACAGTGAGGTCAGCGCTTGCGCCAGCCGCTGCGGACCATAAGGTTCAATTCTGCGACGTGCGGCTTCGCCCATGGCAGAATTGTGTGAAAGCGCCGGTGTTGCCAGTACGGCTTCGTTTAACGCGTTGATATCTAATGCATCGCAGACAAAACCTTCCTGACCCGCGGTGATAAACTCTGCGCCGCCGCAGCCGGTGCTGGTGATCACCGCCAGACCGCAAGCCATTGCTTCCAGCACCACATTTGGGAAGGGATCATAAAGCGTAGGCAGCAGCAGCGCATCGGCTGCATGGTAGAACGGTTGCACGTCCTGCTGCACGCCGACGAAGCGTAAGCGATCGAGGCAATTGAGCTGGTTTGCCAGCTGCTGATAGCGCGACAGCTGCTTATCCTGGCCGACCACCACCAGATAGCGATCGCTTTTCGCCACCGCTTCAATCGCCGCTTTTAAGCCTTTGCGCTCAAAGCCCGAACCCACGTAAATCATCACCGTGGCATCCTGCGGCAGTTTGAGCTGCTGACGTGCTGCATGACGCAGCGCTTCGCTAGCTGGCTGGAAGCGTTGGCTATCAATGGCGTTGTGAATCACATGGATCTTGCTGGCATCAAGAGAGAAGTGACGCAAAATATCCTGCTTCACCATCTCTGAATTACAGATCACCGCTTTCAACGATGGCGCGTTGAACATGTCGGCTTCTGCCTGTAACACATAACGATGATAAGGACTGAGGCGGGCGCTTAAGCGCTGCCACGGCGACACGATGCGCGCGCGCTGCTCTAGCCAGACGCGATGCACGCCATCACCGGCGCGAAAGATATCGCAACCGGCGATGCGTTCGTGGCTCTGCACAATGTCGAACTTCTCGCGTTCCCAACATGCACGCGCGGCACGCGCAAAACCGCGCTCGCGCGAGATGCGACCGAATTTCGCTGGATTGCAGATGTGCAGATGCCAGGCCGGATTCGGCGTGCCCTGCCAGCTGCGGGTGATGATATTGAGATCGAGCTGCTCGCTATCCAGCGCTTCCAGCGCACGCGAAATAAAACGTTCAGCGCCGCCGTCTGGGCGGTATTTCTGCCGGACAATCGCCAGGCGTAACTTACTCATGCAAAAAACTCCGGGCGGCAGCCACCACATCCTCAACGGGAATGGCAGAAAGATAGCGCTGTTGCGTGTTGGTATCGATGTCGTCTGGCGAGGGTAGCGGGCCATAATCACCGGCCCAAATCACGCGATTGTGATCGCCCCACGGACGCCAGTGTTGCAGCTTGGTGGGTCCAAACAGCGCAAGACACGGCGTTTCCAGCGCGGCGGCCATGTGCATCGGCGCAGAATCTACGCCGATAAACAGCTGTGCCGCGTCAATCAGCGCCGCCAGCTGCGGCAAGGATAATTCTCCCGCCAGCGACACCACGTTGTGGCTGCGACACAGCGACTGAATATTGGCGATCATTGCCATTTCTTTCTGGTCCGGCGCCGCCGTCAGTACCACGGTGCGGCCTTCGGCAGCGAGCGCATCAATTAGCTGTGCGACTTTTTCATCTTCCCAGCATTTGAACAGCCAGCGAGAAGTGGGTTGCAGCACAACAAACGGCATTTTCACCGCATGATGAGCCAGTACATCCTGCACTATTAGTTGATCGGCTGTGCTGAAATGCATCGAGGCTTTTGCGCCGGCGCCGCCGATGCCCAGCGGCTTCAGCGCGGCCATATTCTGTTCAACCGTATGCAGCTGATGATGATCTTCCGTGCTGACCAGATGGTTGTGCATCCAGCGCCATAAGGCGTTATCACGTTTGCGGAAGGCAAAACCGATACGCACCGGCGCGCCAGAGAATCCGGTAATGATGGCGCTGCGCCACTGATCGGCGAGGTTAATCACCAGGTCATAATGGCACGCGCGCACCGCGGAAAGCAGGGCCATTTCATGCCGGAATTTCTGCCAGCCGCCTTCCTTCTTCCAGTTGCGATCGATGATGTGCAACTGGCGAATGGCCGGGTGCGCCTCCAGCATTGGACGGGTTTCTTTGTAGAGCAGAACGTCGATGTTCGCCTGAGGATAGCGTTGGCGCAGCGCGTTTATCGCGGGCGTGGTCAGCAGCATGTCGCCGTGATGACGCAGCTTGATCAGCAGAATATTTTTCGGTGCAAATTGGTCTGGAATCGGGCTTGCCATACTCAAATGATCTCAGAATTCAGTCAGCTGATTGTAAGGCAAACCCCAAAGGCGTGAAAGCCGGACGCGGCGCTTATTTCTTGCGCCAGCGGTAAATCCGGCTTAGCCATAGCAGCAGTTGATACCATTGCTTTATACCGCGCGCGTTACGCAGCATGCGCCGGTGAGTTTGCGTAGCGAACAAATCGGCAATCATCGTCTGACGTGCGCTCTCTTCGGGTTCGCGTCGGATACAGTGGCAGACGCTGAGCGCCTCATGCGTAATCTGGTAGTGAAATGCCGGGTAGATTTTTACCTTATGACGGTAGCGTGCATTGAGCTCTTCCAGCAACTGCGCGATTCTCAGGTAGTGACGCTGATATTCCACATTACGCTGGCCGGTGCGCTTACGGTTGCTGATGGAAGCATCATGCATGTAGTAGCAATACAACACTTTATCGGTGTAACGCACACGTTGTGCGTTGAGCATGAACTCGGTGGTCCATGGAATGTCCTGATGATGCAGGCCGGGTTCAAAGTAGAGTTTAAGCTGTTCGATCAACTCTCGGCGGTAAATGCCCAGCCAAACCACATGCATGTAGCGATGCGTTTGCAGCGCCTTATTAAGCCACTCAGGGCCGCTCAGTACCTCGGTGCTGGTGAGGCGATCGAGCGGAATCAGCGGTTTTACTTGCTGGCTGGCTTTGAAAAACCATTCCGCGTTGCACTGTGCGGCATCAAGGTTGTCGCGCTCCGCCATCTCAACCAGCGTTTGATACATCGCGGCATCCATGGTGTCGTCAGCATCCGGAAACGAAACGTACTTACCGCGCGCCACCGCTAAGCCCGCATTACGCGCGCGCGATACGCCGCCATTGGTCTGATGGATAACACGAACATGGGGATGCTGCTGCGCATAAGCATCAGCACGCTCCCCCGAACAGTCAGTGGAACCATCGTCGACAATGATAATTTCCAGTGAGGTGAGAGTTTGAGCCAGTAGCGAATTCATAAACGTCTCAAACATCACACCAGCGTTGAACAGGGGCGTGATGACCGAGAGCAAAGGGATAGTTTGCGACATTGTTCATCTAATAATTTACAAATTTATTACATCAATTATTAGTAGGGAATTCAGAACTTTTTGCACATTAATGGTCAAAAGCCTTTTGTTCCCTGGTTTTCCGCATTTTTTTTTGAGTTTGTCTTAGTGGATAAGCGAGACAACGCTCCTCAATCTGGGCATCAGCATGAAAAATATTCTCGTGATTAGGCGCGATAACATTGGCGACATGGTGTGTACCACCCCGCTACTGGAAGGATTAAAACGGGCCTTTCCCGAGGCAAAACTGACCTTGTTAGTAAACAAAGTTGCTGAGGATGTGGTGAGCCATAATCCGCATGTTGATCGCCTGTATGTTTACAAGAAAGCTAAGCACCGCGCTAAAAACGAAACCACGCTAGGTGTCTATTGGCAGCGAATAAAGGTCATGCTGGCGCTGCGTAAAACGCGCTTTGATGCGACCATTCTGGCGAATCCTGTGCCGTGTAAATACAGTCTGCGATTGGCGAAAATGGCCGGTGCAGGGAATGTGATTGGCGCGGCTCAGAATGACGCACAGCTTGATCATCCGTTCCAGAAAAGTGATTTCCACGGCGAGCATCAGGTTGAACACACCTACTCTTATCTCTCTGCGCTAACCAGCACGCCGCCTGCTATACCCGCTGTGAATCTCTATCTCTCCACCAGCGAACGTGAAGCAGCTGGCAAACGCATCAGCGCTTTGTTCCCCTCATTGGGCAAGGTTTATGGCGTGCACATCAGTAGTCGCAGCCCAAAGCGCCGCTGGCCGGCGGAATCCTATGCGGCTTTTATCAATAAGCTGCTGGAAGATGAGCAGGCGCGCGTGCTGGTATTCTGGTCGCCGCAGGGAACGCTCGATCTCAATGATAAAGGCGATGCAGCACGCACCGATGAGCTGATGCAGTTGGTCAATTCGCCGCGTGTGGCGCGCTATCCCACCGCATCTGTGCGCGAACTGGTGGCGGGTTTTGATCGCTGTGAGCAGATTCTGTGTAGCGATGGCGGGCAGATGCATCTTGCCGCCGGGCTGCACAAAAAGCAGGTGGTGTTTTTTGGTGATACCAATGCCAGCCGGTGGCATCCGTGGTCAGGGGAATATCGGATCATGCAGACCGCTTCGGGCGAATGTCAGGATGTCTCGCCAGAAGCAGTATGGGAAGTATGGCAGCAACTCAGCGTTAAGCCTGTTGCAGTTTGAAGTTGTCGTGATACTCCGACAGTGTCTGTCCGACGAAGCGGGGGGCTAACCAACTAAACAACGCCTCTAAATCTTCGTACAGTCGCTCGATATCCTGTTGGTTTTTGAACGTTGGACTGCCGTCAGGCATAAATTCTGAGCTGTGCAGCATAAACTCGGCGTAATCCTGGCCTTCGGCCAGCGACATTTCAACCACGCGTTTCATGTCAGCCAGATTCCCGCCTGATGGACGTAACCAATAAACGGCAGGACTCTTTTGTTTGCCGCGTAAGCGGTACAGACCCTGTTTGACCGTATTCATCAGCGGTGAATACTTGTATTGAATGCTCATGGGGATTTCGAGCAGCGAGGAGTGACCGCTGCGTGAGATGTCGTCAGGATCGATAAAATAAGGTTTATGCGGGAAGTGAGTGTAGTTCGTGCCGCCTTTCCCCTGCGGCGCACCACGGGTGAAGGCCCAGTTAACGCGCGGTGTGACGGAGCAGTCTACCTTATAGCCCAGTTCAGTTAAGATCGCCGCATAGCGCTCATCAAAAGCCCAGCGTCCGGCACGATGGCTGAGCATTTTTGTCTGGAACTTCTCCTCCAGCAGATCAGTCATATAAGCAACTTTATCCCGCAGTACTGAATCGGGATATTCAATCAGAAAAGGTTGCCAGCGCCAGTCATCATCGGTGAGTGGCGCTTCCGGTGGGCTGTTCCAGGCGTGAAGATGCATGCCAATTTCGCCCTGCTTGCGTGCAATCACATCTTTGCCGAATTCGACAAAAGCAGGATCCGTTGCCATTTCATAGTTGGTTAGCCAGGTAGGTTTAAAACCATAGCGCTCACATAAAGCCTGAAAGCGTGGCAAATAGCCGGTATTTTCAGTGGTGATGGAGCGATGATTGCGCCAAAGGTTGTCGCCTTCGGTGTCTATGGTAATAAGGAAAGCATGCCGGGTCATGTTTGCCGCCTGAGGCCAATAAAATCGCAATGTTACGCTGTGCTTTTCAGTGACGCAAAACTAATTGCTGCGGATGCTTAAAGCGAAAATAGCGCCGTGAAAAATCGGATTTGCTAGCAGACTGCGTTAAGATTCACGCGGCATTATTTAGGCAAACAGAGTTTTAAAATCAGACAGGTGGAGCATTTTGTCAAAGCGCATACTGATGGTGATTGATGGTTTACCGGGCGGTGGAGCCGAAAAAGTCGTGCTGACGTTGGTGACCGGTATGCTTGAGCTGGGACATCGGGTGTCGCTGTTTTCGCTGCGCAAAGTATGCGATTACCCTTTGCCTGACGGCGTTGATTATCAGGTCATCCAGGATACGAATCGTCAGCCCTGGCGCAAGCTGACCGAATTAACGCGTCGCGCCAGATTGCTGGATGACGCTGTTCTGCGGGCGGAGCAGATCGCCGGTAAGTACGATTTAGTGGTATCTCATTTACACAAAACCGATCGTATTGTGCGCCGTTGTCGGACGCTCTTGCCTCGTAAAACCTGGTTTTGTCTACACGGTGTATTCTCCGCCTCCTATCTGGGCCATCGTGCGGGACTATCGCGCTGGTTAAAAGCACGCAAAATTCACCGTGTTTATCAGGCACGCAACGTGATTGGCGTCTCTGCTGCGGTGGTGGAAGACCTAAAGACTGCTTTTGCGGTTACGCCGGCGCGCGAGGCCGTGATTGGTAATCCGTTCGATATCGAAGATATTAAGCAACGTGCAGCCGAGCCGGCTGATGTGCCGCCGCAGGGATTTCTGGTGCATGTGGGGCGATTTCACGAAACCAAACGTCATGATCGCTTGTTGCAAGCCTATGCACTGAGCAACATACCGCTGCCGCTGGTGTTATTAGGCCAGGGATCACCGCAGCGTAAAGCTGCGCTGCAGACGCTGGCCCAGCAGTTGGGTATTGCGGATCGCGTCATCTTTCAGGGATTTACGCTCAATCCTTATGCGTGGATTAGCCGGGCAACAATGCTGATAGTCAGCTCGGACAGCGAAGGTTTTGGTAATGTCCTGATTGAAGCGATGCTGTGCGGTACGCCGGTGGTGAGTACGCGCTGTCCGGGTGGGCCAGCTTCGTTACTACAAGGCGATTTGGCGCGCGGACTGGCGGATTTAACACCTGAATCACTGGCAGAAAAGATGCTGGAGATTTATCAGTCCCCACCTCAACTCCATGCTGATGAGTTCGCTGCTTTTGATACCAAGGTCATTTGCCAGCGCTATCTGGCGCTGGCCGAATAATCATAAAAGGGAGCATTGCTCCCTTTTATGAGTGTTTAATCCCAGCTCAACACCACTTTGCCGGATCTTCCCGAGCGCATCTCATCAAAGCCCTGCTGGAACTCATCGATGTGATAGCGATGAGTAATGATGGGTGTGAGATCGAGGCCGGACTGAATCAGCGCCGCCATCTTGTACCAGGTTTCGAACATCTCGCGGCCGTAGATGCCTTTGATGAACAAGCCTTTAAAGATCACCTGATTCCAGTCGATGGACATCTCGCCCGGCGGAATGCCCAGCAGCGCGATGCGACCACCGTGGTTCATTACCTCCAGCAAGGTGCGGAACGCCGGTGGCGCACCAGACATCTCCAGACCGACATCAAAACCCTCGGTCATGCCGAGTTCGGCCATCACATCACGCAGATTTTCCTGCGCCACGTTGACAGCGCGCGTTACGCCCATTTTGCGCGCCAGATCGAGGCGATAGTCGTTGATGTCGGTGATCACCACATGGCGCGCGCCGACGTGCTTGCACACCGCCGCCGCCATGATGCCAATCGGCCCGGCACCGGAGATCAGCACATCTTCGCCCACCAGATCGAACGAAAGCGCAGTGTGCACCGCATTGCCAAAGGGATCGAAAATCGCCGCCAGTTCATCAGAAATGTTGTCGGGAATTTTGAAGGCATTAAACGCCGGAATCACCAGATATTCGGCAAAGCAGCCCTGACGATTGACGCCAACGCCTACCGTGTTGCGGCACAGATGCGTGCGTCCAGCGCGGCAGTTGCGGCAATGGCCGCAGGTGATGTGGCCTTCACCGGAAACACGATCGCCAACGGCAAAGCCCTTAACTTCCTGGCCCATTCCCACCACTTCACCCACATATTCGTGGCCGGTGATCATCGGCACCGGAATGGTTTTGCGCGACCAGTCATCCCAGTTGTAGATGTGCACGTCGGTGCCGCAGATAGCGGTTTTACGAATCTTAATCAGCAGGTCGTTATGGCCGGGTTCAGGAATTGGCGCGTCCTTGACCATCCAAATGCCTTCTTCAGCTTTTAATTTGGCGAGTGCTTTCATTTCCCTGCTCCTGAAATAACGTCCAGTTGCTGACCAATACGGGTGAAGGCCGCCACGGCGTGCTCCAGCTGCGCCTGCGTATGTCCGGCAGAGATCTGCGTGCGGATACGTGCCTGACCTTGCGGTACCACCGGATAGAAGAAACCTGTGACGTAGATTCCTTCCTGCTGCAACAGCCTGGCAAATTGCTGCGCCACTTTGGCATCGCCCAGCATCACGGGGATGATGGCGTGATCGGCGCCGGCCAGCGTGAAGCCTGCGGCAGTCATCTTTTCGCGGAAGAAGCGGGCATTTTCCCACAGACGCTGGCGTAAACCGTCACCTTCACTCAGCAGCTCCAGCACGCGCAGCGAGGCAGCCACAATCGCGGGTGCCAGCGAGTTGGAGAACAGATACGGACGCGAGCGCTGACGCAGCCACTCAACCACTTCTCTTTTCGCCGCCACGTAGCCGCCCGATGCGCCACCCAGCGCTTTACCCAGCGTGCCGGTCAGAATGTCGACGCGATCCATCACGCCGCAATATTCGTGCGTGCCGCGTCCGGCAGAACCCACAAAGCCCACCGCATGGGAATCATCGACCATCACCAGCGCATCGAACTCATCGGCCAGATCGCAAATGCCCTGCAGATTGGCAATCACGCCATCCATCGAGAAAACGCCATCGGTGGCAATCAGGATGTGGCGCGCGCCTTTGTCGCGTGCTTCCTGTAAACGCGCACGCAGCTCACTCATGTCATTATTGGCGTAACGATAGCGCTGCGCTTTACACAAACGCACGCCATCAATGATCGATGCGTGATTAAGGGCATCTGAAATAATCGCGTCTTCGGCGCTGAGCAGCGTTTCAAACAGGCCGCCGTTGGCATCAAAGCAGGACGAGAACAGAATCGCGTCTTCCATGCCGAGGAACGCGGCCAGCTTGTGTTCCAGCTGCTGGTGGATGTCCTGCGTGCCGCAGATAAAGCGCACCGAGGCCATGCCAAAACCGTGCGAATCCATGCCGTCTTTCGCCGCCTGGATCAATGCCGGATGATTGGCTAAACCCAAATAGTTATTGGCGCAGAAGTTGATGACGGGCGGGCTGTTAGCTACGTTGATTTCTGCCTGCTGCGCCGACGTGATGGTGCGTTCTTGTTTGAACAATCCGTCCTGACGTGTTGTCTCAAGTTGTTGACGAATTTGCGAATAAAACTGACTGGACATGATTATGCTCCTCAGATAGCAAATATTTGGCACATATTACTGATCGAAAAGCGAATCAACGACATTTCAGCCATCAATATCTCGGTTTTGCAGCATAGTTCACGCTGCGAACAGGATTTGTGCAGCGCATACGGCGTCATCTGGCTGCCTGCGTCTGGCTGAAATGTTATGATGAAAGGCATTCGTGGGTGAAACCTCCTGTTTCCCCCCAACTCTTTAAAGGCAAAGCATATGATTATCGTAACCGGTGGCGCTGGCATGATTGGCAGCAACATTGTTAAAGCGCTGAACGACCGCGGTCTGACCGACATTTTGGTGGTGGATAATCTGAAGGATGGCACCAAGTTCGTGAATCTGGCGGATCTCGACATCGCCGATTACATGGATAAAGAGGAATTCCTCAGCTACATCATGTCTGGCGAAGATCTCGGCCCCATCGAAGCCGTGTTTCATGAAGGTGCGTGTTCCGCAACCACCGAGTGGGATGGCAAGTACATGATGGATAACAACTATCAGTACTCGAAAGATCTGCTGCACTTCTGCCTCGAGCGCGAAATCCCGTTCCTCTACGCCTCATCTGCTGCCACTTACGGCGGCCGCAATGAGAACTTCATCGAAGAGCGTCAGTACGAGCAGCCGCTGAATGTGTACGGCTACTCAAAAATGCTGTTCGATCACTACGTGCGCCAGATTCTGCCTGAAGCAGACTCACCGGTGTGCGGCTTCCGTTACTTCAACGTGTACGGTCCGCGTGAAGGCCACAAAGGCGGCATGGCGAGCGTCGCGTTCCACCTCAATACGCAAATTAGCAACGGTGAAAATCCAAAACTGTTCGAAGGCAGCGACGATTTCCGCCGCGACTTCATCCATGTTGATGACGTGGTTGCGGTAAATCTGTGGTGCTGGGAAAACGGCGTTTCCGGTATCTACAACTGCGGAACAGGCCGTGCTGAATCTTTCCAGGAAGTGGCGGATGCGGTGCTGAACTTCCATCAGAAAGGCCAGATTGAATACATTCCGTTCCCGGACAAGCTGAAAGGCCGTTATCAGGCGTTTACCCAAGCCGATCTCACTAATTTGCGTGCAGCCGGTTATGACAAGCCGTTCAAAACCGTTGCGCAAGGCGTGGGCGAATATATGGCCTGGCTGAACCGTAACGTATAAGGAAACCGGCAGCAGCGATGAAAATTCTGGTTATTGGCCCATCATGGGTCGGCGATATGATGATGTCGCAAAGTCTCTATCGCACGCTCAAGGCTGAGCATCCTGAAGCGGTGATCGACGTGATGGCGCCGGCCTGGTGCCGCCCATTGCTGTCGCGTATGCCGGAAGTGAATCAGGCGCTGGCGATGCCGCTCGGCCACGGCGCATTGGCGCTGGGCGAGCGTCGTCGTTTGGGGAAAACCCTGCAGGCCAGTGGCTATGACCGCGCCTATGTGCTGCCGAACTCCTTTAAATCTGCGCTGGTGCCGTTTTTCGCCGGGATCAAACGTCGCACCGGCTGGCGCGGCGAGATGCGCTATGGCGTGTTAAATGATGTCCGCGTGCTGGACAAAGCGGCCTTTCCGTTGATGGTTGAGCGCTATGTGGCGCTCGGCTATGACAAACCGGTTGCTTCCGCGCAGCAGCTGCCGCAGCCGTTGCTGTGGCCGCAGTTGCGTGTCGATGACGATGAAAAGCGGATGACGGCGGCGCAATTTGCACTGTCAGCCGATCGTCCAGTGATTGGATTTTGTCCGGGCGCAGAGTTTGGCCCGGCGAAGCGCTGGCCGCATTATCATTATGCCGCGCTGGCAGAGCAACTGATTGGCGAAGGTTATCAGGTCGTGCTCTTCGGTTCGGCGAAAGATCGCGAAACCGGCGACACCATTGTGCAGACGCTGTCAGAAGCGGCGCATGCGCACTGTAAAAATCTGGCGGGTGAAACGCAACTTGAGCAAGCCGTTATTCTGCTGGCGAACTGTGCGGCAGTGGTCAGTAACGATTCCGGCCTGATGCATATCGCTGCGGCGCTTAATCGTCCGCTGGTGGCGCTGTATGGCCCAAGCAGCCCGGACTTCACTCCGCCGTTGTCTCAGCACGCGCGCATTATTCGTTTGATCACCGGCTATCACAAAGTCCGCAAAGGTGATGCCGATCAAGGTTATCACCAGAGCCTGATTGATATTCAGCCAGCGCGCGTCCATCAGGAATTGAGCGCGCTGTTGCATCCGGTGCAGGAGTAAAGATGCACGTTTTGATTGTTAAAACCTCCTCGATGGGAGACGTGCTGCATACCTTGCCCGCGCTCACGGATGCGATGCAGGCGATTCCTGGCATCAAGTTTGATTGGGTGGTTGAAGAAAACTTCGCTCAAATCCCCGCCTGGCATCCGGCGGTGGATAAAGTAATGCCGGTGGCGATTCGCCGCTGGCGCAAGCACTGGTTCGGTAGCCAGCAGCGTGAAGAGCGTGTGCAATTTAAGCGTGAGCTGCAATCGCGTCAGTATGATGTGGTGCTGGATGCACAAGGTTTGATCAAAAGCGCCGCGCTGGTAACGCGCCTGGCAAAAGGCGAGAAGCACGGGCAGGACAGCCGCAGCGCACGCGAACCTTTCGCCAGCTGGTGGTATGACAAACGCCATGAAATCAACAAGCAACAGCATGCCGTCGAACGTACGCGCGAGCTGTTTGCCAAAAGTCTCGGCTATGAAAAGCCTGCAACGCAGGGCGACTACGCGATTGCCGGCCATTTCCGCTCTACGCTGCCCAATGACACGCAGCCTTATCTGGTGTTTCTGCATGCTACCACGCGTGATAACAAACATTGGCCGGAGTCACACTGGCGTGCGCTGATTGAGTTAGTTCAGCCAACAGGATTGCGCGTGAAATTGCCGTGGGGCGCAGAGCATGAACATCAACGCGCACAGCGTCTGGCCGAAGGCTTCGACCATGTTGAGGTATTGCCTAAGTTAACGCTGGAGCAGGTAGCGCAAGAATTAGCTGGCGCGCGCGCGGTGGTGTCGGTAGATACCGGTTTAAGTCATCTGACGGCGGCGCTGGATCGTCCGAATATCACGCTATTTGGTCCCACCGATCCGGGACTGATTGGCGGGTATGGCAAGAATCAGCATGAATTAAAAGCAAGCGATGGTACCATGCAGGCAATTACGGCCGAGATGGTTATGGAAAAATTGAAGGAACTGCTCTGAATGACCTCAATTTTTAAACAAATCTATCGTTATACTCATGCAAGGGCATTGAGACATAACGAAAACTTGTGGCCCCATATTAAGATTCGCCGAGCCAAAACCGATAATATTCAGCGGCTAAGCTACTGGGGAAAGCAAGTTAAGATTGAGGATCTCATCGCATTGCGTGCCACGATTACGGGAGATGTGACTATCCTGGCTACTGGCCCTTCGGTTAAATCATTAGACATTGAGAAACTTGCCAGCACCACATTTGTGGGCGTGAATGGCGCCTATAATCTGCGCGATAGAATTACCTTTGCATATTATGTCATCGTCGATCGGGGATTTATCGATAAAAGATTCGATCTTGTCACAGATATTATTAATGACGAAAAGCTGGTTCTGTTTACAACCGTGCACTGCTTCAATGATATCTTGCAGCGCGCTGATTTACGGGACGTTAAGTGCCGCCTGGCAATTATTGAAGATCTCAGCTTTAAAGTATTCAGAGGTATCGTTCGCCCTGAAGAGTATGCCCTCAATTATCAGGGGAAAATGGGGATTTCTCTCTCTGAAACGCCATTCATCTCTGGTTTTTCCTGGGATATTTGTCAGGGGGTTTTCGATGCTGGCACGGTTGCTTATTGGGCCTTGCAGATATCCGTCTGGCTGGGTGCCAGTCGTATTTTATTAGCTGGCGTTGATATGAATAATTTTTCAGCGCCGCGCTTTTATGAAAGCGACAATGATAAGCTTCCAAGCCTACTTGAATCTAACTTTAGCGGGGTTATTAAACCCGCCTTTATCCATGCAAGCCGGGAATTAGAACGAGCGGGGATTAAAGCGTATAACCTTTCATTAGAAAGTGCTCTTGATGAGAATATTTTTGAGAAGGCTACACCAGAAGCTATTTTTTAAAATAGATCGTAACCTAAACTCAACTTATTGTTTTTTATTTTTCCAAATTTTAAAAAACCATACCAGGCTTCACATTAAAACCTGGTATATATTATCAATTTAACGTTTTCAACACTGCGTTATAGACCTGTTCCACATTGATTTTCCGCATAGGAAATTGTGGGTCATCATTTTCCTCAGGCTCAATACGGATTATCTGGTGAATATCCAGATCCTGATAAGGTCCAGTATGGCGAGGATTGGCACCCACATACAGACTTACCGTCGGTGTTTGCGCGGTAACAGCAATATGTAATGGCCCCGTATCGCCCGTTATCAATACATCAATTCGCTTAATAAGCTGAAGCAGTTCGGGCAGACGCGTTTTGCCAATATATGAAGTGACCCGATGATGATACTTTTCTGGCAGTAGTGCAAAGAAGGCGCTTTCGATCGGGCGATCCTGGCCGGCTCCAGTCAGAACCAAAGTGGATTCTGGACTGTGGCTAAAAATACGCTCTGCCAATTGTGCAAAGTGTTCCACGGGCCAGCGACGGTTATCACCTGATGCGCCCATTTGAAAACCGACAATGGTTGAGCTTTCCTGCTGGTGACCATCATCAACTTTTATAGGAAATTCCATGCGGATATCAGTGGTGTCACAGCCTAATGAACCAATAAGATTCAGTTTACGTTGAATAATGTGTGATTCTGCTCGCGGTGAGTAGAGATCAAGCCAATGATTAAATACAGGATTATCGCTACCGAAATTATCTCTAACCAGATATTTTGAGCCGCTTAACCGCGCGCAAAGAATATCGTAGCCTAAGCTGGAGTGCAGTAGCAGCGTTAGATCAGGTTTGAAGCGGCGTAGTTTCCTGATCAGATTAGGCGCACGGACAATTTTATTGTCCCAAATAGCCACTTGATCAAACCATTCGCTGTCTTCAACCAGATCGCGGTTTTTATCGCTGGAAACCAGCATGATTTTGGCGGATGGATAACGGCGCTTAATCGCTTTTATTGCTGGTGTGTTAAACAGCAGGTCACCTAATGCCGTCGTCGAAAAAATAACGATGCGCTCGAACTCATGGGTCGCGCTCAGCGGGGACTTATTTCTGTCGATTTGGCTCAGTTTAGCGTGCAGACTCAGCACGGAGTTAATTAGATTTATTTTCCAACGTTTTTTCATTAATACGGCTTACCCTAGAGAATCTGACTATTCGACAGCCATAGCAAAAAATAATTTCGCCATTATAACGAAAAAAACATCAGCCCCGTATAGAGGCTAACGTTAAGGCCGGTTTGCACTTTGACTTAATTTAGAACAAAGACTCTAAATGCTTGAACAATGGACTTTGCGCAATGCTTTCACTGATCAACTCAACGGCATAGTGCTGCGGCACGGGCGGCAACGGTTTGCCCGGCTTACACACGCCTGGCGCACGGAAGCGTGGCGGCTGGGTTTTGGATGGCGGCGGAGTCGCACCCTGATGCAGCGGCTCATTCAGCAACTGGCTTGGCCGCACTAGCGTGATATCGGCTGGCAATGTCGGCAGCATCTGCTGCAAGACGCGCACCGTCGTCGGATGCGGATGACCAATCGCAATGGCATAACCATCGCGCTGCGCAAGTTTCACCGCGCGAGTAAACTGCGCGCGGATTGAAGCCTCATCCTGACTATCATCAAGGAACACGCGGCGTTTCAGGACTTTAACGTTGGTACCTTGCGCGGCTGGGATCGACTGACTATTGCCAATCGTCATGCTATCGAGAAAGTAATAGTTGTAGTGATTGAGCACCTGCATCACTTTCTGCATGCCGGGCAGGCTGGAGGTCATTTTGCTGCCCATATGGTTATTCAGGCCAACCGCAAAAGGCACTTTGCCGCTGGCTTCTCGAATAATCCGCTCGATTTCCGTGCTGCTCATCTCGGGCGTCAGCGTGTCTTTCTCCAGCGGCTGTTTGCTAAGCGGTGCCATCGGCAGGTGGATCAGCACTTCGCGACCACCCTGATGCGCTTTGGTGGCCATCTCACGCGCATGGGGCGCATTCGGCAGGACCGCAACGGAAATCGCGGTGGGCATCTGCAGCACTTTATTCTCTTCTTTTGGCCGATAACCAAAGTCATCGATCACGATGGAGAGTTTTCCCGCATGGGCGGAAAGTGACAGAAACAGGCCGCACAGGGCGGCCGAGAGCTTAGAGGGTTGAAACAAAACTTATCTTCCTAACCACGGTAGTGGATTGACGGCCTGTCCCTGGCGTCGGATTTCAAAGTAGAGCGAAGGCGTGCCGCGGCCGCCGCTGGTGCCCACAAGGGCGATAGGCTGTCCTGCCTTCACCTGAGCACCCACGCTCACCAGTGCGCTTTGGTTGTAGCCATAAAGGCTCATATCACCTTTACCGTGTTCCAGAACGACAACCAGACCATAGCCTTGCAGCCAGTCGGCCATCAGTACGCGTCCATCAGCGATGGCTTTCACTTCGGTACCTTCTGGCGCATCGACGACCAGACCTTTCCAGCGTAATTCGCCCTGCATCGATTCACCGAAGCGATGTTCAATACGTCCCCGTACCGGCCAAACCGCTTGCCCGCCGGGCTTGCCTAATCCGCCGGTACGCGCCATCAGCTCGCGCTCACTCTGCGTTGGCTGATAACTTGATCCTTTGGCTTTCGCCTGCGCCTGACGCTGACGCACTTTTTCCGCCTCGCGCGCTTCACGTTCCGCACGTTCGCGTGCTTCACGCTCTGCCTTGGCGATTTTGCTTTGCAGGCGGCTTTCGTTCTCACGCATTTCAACCAGGTCCGCCTGATCTTTCTCCAGCGAACTTTCCAGTATGGTGAGCGTTTTCTTACGCGCCGCGCTGGCGACTTCCAGCTTGCTTTGCTGCGTCTGCTGCTGGGCCAACAACGATTTTTGCTGCTCCTGTTTGCCCTGCAATGATTGACGCTGTTCCGCTAATTGCTGCTGGGTTTGTTTGAGGTCGTCGATGTTTTTCTGGCGTGCGGCGTTGAGATAGCCGAAATAGGCAAGAATACGCTCACTGCGCTGGGCTTCTTCGCCTCCGAGCAGCAACTGCAGACCATTATGCTGTCCCTGACGGAAGGCGGCATCAAGCTGTTGTGCCAGCAGTTTTTCCTGCTGTGCTTGCTGCTTTTCCAGCCGCGAGATAGAAGAGGTGACCTGCGCGATTTCACCCTCGAGCGTGCTGAGGCTGTTACGCGTTTCGCGCAGCTGACGGCTGGCCTGTGCAATCACTTTTTCCTGGCTTTGCAGCTGATCCAACAACTTACTGCGCTGCACTTTCTGCGCTTTAACGCTCTTTTCTTTCTCGGCAATGTCCTGCTGAATGGACTTCAACTGCGTTTTACTGTCGTCCGCACTGTGAGCGGCGGCAGGAAGTAATAATGTGCCCGCCAGAAGCAGACTCAGGGAGATTTCGGACCAGCGAAACGACAACGGAAGCGCAGTGCCGTTGTAACGGGTCCTTGTGTGTGTAACGGTCGCTTTTCCCTTCATAGTCGATAATTATTCCACGATGAACAGCCGCTTACCAGTTAGCCCGGCCGGGTTTTACTTTACTAAAAATGTCTGTACCGAGCTTACCGGCATAAACTTTGTCTTAAGTTTGGGATTAGAACACTTTTTTTGGAAAATGACGCACAAATCGTAACTCTGTCCCCTTAGCGACTGTACATGCGAAGTGGCGCAGGTATACTCAGAACCCTTGTTTTAGCTTATCAGCCCGGTTTGGAGTCGTTACCCCTCATGCAAGAAATTATGCAGTTTGCAAGCAATCACCCCATCCTCAGTCTGGCATGGGTCGCTTTACTCGTTCTCGTGATTGTGACCACCGTTAAAGGTATGTTCTCTAAAGTAAAAACTATCAGCCGTGGTGAAGCTACCCACCTGATAAACAAAGAGGACGCGGTGGTGGTAGACGTGCGTTCACGTGACGATTACCGCAAAGGACACATTTCTGGGGCTATCAACGTAGCGGCAGCAGACATCAAAAAAGAGAGCTTTGGCGAGCTGGAAAAGCACAAGTCACAGCACATAATTGTAGTTTGCGCGACCGGTCAAAGTGCGGGTGAATCTGCAGCGAAATTGAGCGCAGCGGGTTTTGAAAAAGTCTCCGTTCTGAAAGATGGCGTGAGCGGCTGGAGTGGTGAAAATCTGCCACTGGTGCGCGGTAAATAACTTCTTAGAGGTAACCGTATGGCGAATGTAGAGATCTACACCAAAGTCACTTGTCCTTATTGCCACCGTGCAAAGGCGTTGTTGGATCAGAAAGGCGTGTCGTTCCAGGAGATTCCCATTGACGGGAACGCGGCGAAACGTGAAGAGATGATTCAACGCAGCGGCCGCACTACGGTGCCACAGATTTTTATTGATGCGCAGCACATTGGCGGCTGTGACGATCTTTACGCGCTGGATGGGCGTCAGGGACTTGATCCTTTACTCCAGGCATAACTTTTCGGTCAGACAATTTTAACTCACAGGATTTAGTCACATGTCAGAGCAAAGCAGCAGCGAAATGCAGTTCCAGATTCAACGTGTTTACACCAAAGATGTTTCTTACGAAGCGCCAAATGCACCGCAGGTTTTCCAGAAAGAGTGGGAACCGGAAGTGAAGCTGGATCTGGACACCGCCTCTTCTCAGTTAGCTGATGGCGTTTTTGAAGTCGTTCTGCGCGTTACCGTAACGGCAACCGTTGGCGAAGAAACCGCATTCCTGTGTGAAGTACAGCAAGCGGGCATTTTCACCATTAGCGGTATCGAAGGCACGCAGATGGCGCATTGCCTCGGCGCGTACTGCCCGAACATTCTGTTCCCGTATGCACGCGAATGCGTAACCAGCCTTGTGTCTCGTGGTACTTTCCCGCAGCTCAACCTGGCGCCAGTGAACTTCGATGCGCTGTTCATGAACTATCTGCAGCAGCAAGGTGAAGGCGAAGCGCCACATCAGGATGCCTGATGACTACACTCAACGCTTCAATTAGCGTCATCGGTGCCGGCTCGTACGGCACCGCATTGGCCATCACGCTGGCCCGCAACGGCCATCCGGTTCTGCTCTGGGGCCACAATCCTCAAAGCGTGGCGCAGCTGCAAGCTGACCGCTGCAATGCTGCTTTCCTGCCCGATGTCCCTTTCCCTGATAATCTCGTTCCTGAAGCCGATCTGGCAACCGTGGTTAACGCCAGTCGCGATCTGCTGGTCGTCGTGCCGAGCCATGTATTTGGCGACGTGCTGACGCAGCTTAAGCCGCATTTGCGTGCCGATTCGCGGATTGTCTGGGCGACTAAGGGGCTGGAAAAAGAGACCGGCCGGTTGCTGCAGGATGTGGCGCGTGAAATCCTCGGCGATGCGATTCCACTCGCGGTGATTTCCGGACCCACCTTTGCAAAAGAGCTGGCAGCCGGCATGCCAACGGCCATCGCACTGGCATCCACCGATGCTGAGTTCGCTGAAGACCTGCAGCAGAAGCTACACTGCGGCAAAAGTTTCCGCGTCTACAACAATCAGGATTTCATCGGCGTGCAGTTAGGCGGCGCGGTCAAGAACGTGATTGCGATTGGTGCGGGGATTTCTGACGGCATTGGCTTTGGTGCCAACGCGCGTACCGCCTTGATCACTCGCGGCCTGACGGAAATGAGCCGTCTTGGCGCAGCGCTGGGCGCCGATGCCACCACCTTTATGGGCATGGCCGGTTTAGGCGATCTGGTGCTGACCTGTACCGATAATCAGTCGCGCAACCGTCGTTTCGGCATGATGCTGGGGCAAGGCGAGAGCGTAGACGAGGCGCAACGCATTATCGGACAAGTTGTAGAAGGCTACAGAAACACCAAAGAAGTCAAAGCATTGGCCGCGCGCGTCGGCGTAGAAATGCCGATTACCGAGCAGATTTATCAGGTGCTCTATTGCGGAAAATCAGCGCGAGAGGCAGCATTGACCTTACTTGGCCGTGCAAGGAAGGACGAAAACAGCCAAAGCTAAAGCAGGATGCGCCAGCGTCACCACCTGTAGCGCCCCATCAGGCGCTTTTTTTATCGGGAGCAAACAGCAATGTCGTCTGAAGAGTTAGAACTGGTCTGGAACCATATCAAAGCCGAAGCCAGAGCCCTGGCCGACTGTGAACCGATGCTGGCCAGCTTTTACCATGCGACACTGCTCAAACACGAAAACCTCGGCAGCGCGCTCAGCTACATGCTCGCTAACAAGCTGGCGAACCCGATCATGCCCGCTATCGCTATTCGCGAAATCGTGGAAGAAGCCTATCGTGAAGACCCAGAGATGATTGTCTCTGCGGCCTACGATATTCAGGCTGTACGCCAGCGCGATCCCGCCGTTGATAAATACTCTACGCCGCTGCTTTACCTCAAAGGTTTCCACGCCTTGCAGGCTTATCGCATCGGCCATTGGCTGTGGAAAGAGGGCCGCCGCGCGCTGGCTGTCTATCTGCAGAACGAAATCTCCGTCTCATTTGCCGTGGATATTCACCCGGCGGCGCGCATTGGTCGCGGCATCATGCTTGACCATGCCACCGGCATTGTCATCGGCGAAACGGCAATCATTGAAAATGATGTTTCTATTCTGCAATCGGTGACGCTCGGCGGTACCGGTAAAACCAGCGGCGATCGCCATCCGAAGATCCGTGAAGGTGTGATGATTGGCGCCGGCGCCAAGATTCTGGGCAACATTGAAGTGGGGCGCGGCGCAAAAATCGGAGCCGGTTCGGTTGTCCTGCAGCCTGTACCGCCGCATACCACGGCGGCCGGCGTACCAGCGCGCATTGTCGGTAAACCGACCAGCGATAAACCCTCGATGGATATGGATCAGCACTTCAACGGCGCAGGCTTTGAGTACGGCGACGGCATCTAACCTTTGATCAGTGCGCCAGCATAATCGAGTTGGCGCCACGCTTCATACACCACCACTGATACTGCATTAGACAGGTTCATGCTGCGGCTCTCCGCCATCATCGGAATGCGGATTTTCTGCTCAGCGGGTAGCGCGTTGAGAATTTCTGCGGGTAAACCGCGACTCTCCGGACCAAACACCAAATAATCACCCTTCTGATATCTCACCGCGCTGTGCGCCGGCGTTCCTTTGGTGGTGAGGGCGAACATGCGCTGTGGCGTTTCTGTTGCCAGAAATTCTGCGTAATTGGCGTGTTTTTTCAAGGCGGTATATTCGTGGTAATCCAGCCCGGCGCGGCGCAGGCGCTTGTCATCCCAGGCAAAGCCCAGCGGTTCAATCAGGTGTAACTGGAAACCGGTATTTGCGCACAAGCGAATGATGTTGCCGGTATTTGGCGGAATTTCAGGTTCGAATAAGACAATGTTTAGCATAAGGCCCCCAGAAACGAGGGCCGAAGCATAACAAATTATTGACGGGCGGAGTACAGCGGCAGCCACAGCGTGAGGCGTAAACCGCCAAGAGGGCTGTCATCCGCTTTAACCCAGCCGCGATGCTGCTGGATGGCGGTTTCGACAATCGCCAGGCCTAATCCGGTGCCGCCTGACTCACGATCGCGCGCCTCATCGGTGCGGTAGAACGGACGGAAAATCTGCTCGCGATCTTCTGGGCTGACTCCTGGACCATCATCATCGACATGAATGGTGATGCCCGCAATATCTACCGAGAAGCTGACGCTGATGTGCGAATTCGAATAGCGCAGCGCATTACGCACGATATTTTCCAGCGCACTCTCCAACGCATGGGGATTACCGTACAGCGGCCACGGGCCAGGCGGATAGGGCACTTCCATCAGTTTGCCCATCTGCTCGGCTTCAAATTTGGCATCTTCCAGCACGCCATTCCAAAGCTGATTGGCCTTCATCGCTTCGCTAACCAGCGCGTTATTGTGCTGCGTTCGCGACAGCACCAGCAGATCGTTAATCATGCCATCCAGACGCTGCGCTTCCGTTTCAATGCGCTGCAGCTCTTTGCCTTCACCGTTACGGCGACGCAGGAGCGCGGTTGCCAGCTGCAAGCGAGTTAACGGCGTACGCAATTCATGGCTGATATCGGATAGCAGACGCTGTTGCGCCGTCATCATGCGTTCGAGCGCGCTCACCATTTGGTTGAAACTGGAACCCGCAGCCAGAAACTCTTGCGGTCCCGATTCCAGTTCCGGATGCTGGCGCAAATTGCCGCTTGCCACTTCATCCGCCGCATATTTAAGTTTGCGCGCGGGGCGCGCCAGGCTCCACGCCAGCCACAGCAGCAGCGGCGAGCTGATCAGCATCGTGACAATCAGCAGCAGTAGCGGGCGGTCAAACAGCAGATTAACGAAATCGAGCTGCGAGCTGGTGGCAGGACGAATCAGGTAGAGCTGATAGTTGTCTTCGCCATCGCGGACCGCGAAAGGTCCAACCATCTCCACGCGGCCATACTTTTTCTTTTGTGGGTGGTCGGCGTTATCCGACTGCCCAATGAAGTTGCGGATGATCTGCATTTCATTGTGCTGCGCGCCAATCACCCGGCCTTCGCTGGTCACTAATAATAAACGCTGACCGGGCGGCGCCCATTTGTCGATGGAGCGGAACAGGCGACGCCACCACATTAAGTCGTTGGGTGGATCCTGAGACAGCTCCGCTTCAACGTGCTGTTCAATCATGGTGCCCTGACGCTGCTCGCTTTCCAGTAACGCGGTCATCTGGCGCGAATCGAGTTTAGGCACCATGAGAACCAGCATCAACACCAACGCTAGCGTGAGCCAGAAGATGGCGAAGATGCGGGTGGTTAAACTTCCAATCATGATGCCGAAACCATCAGATAGCCGCGTCCGCGCAGGGTTTTAAACCACGGATGACCATCACGACGTTCCGGCAATTTACGACGCAGGTTAGAAATGTGCATATCGATAGCGCGGTCAAACGGTGTCAGACGTTTGCCCAACACTTCCTGACTAAGGTGCTCACGCGATACTACCTGACCCAGATGCTGTGCCAGCAAATAGAGCAGGGTGAACTCGGTGCCGGTGAGATCCAAAGTTTCGCTGTCGAAGCTGGCTTCCTGACGACCCGGATTCAGGCGCAGGCAGTCGACTTCCAGCGTTGGTGAGCTGTTATCGTGCTGCTGTTGCTGCTCGCTCCAGTTTGAACGGCGCAGAATGGCACGAATACGCGCTACCAGTTCACGATCGTTAAACGGTTTAGGCAGATAGTCATCTGCACCCAGTTCAAGGCCCAGAACGCGGTCCAGTTCGCTGCCACGTGCAGTCAGCATAATGACCGGAGTTTGGTGCTGTTGGCGTAGTTCTTTCAAAGTGTCGATACCGTTCTTCTTCGGCATCATCACATCAAGCAATAGCAAGTCCACGGTGTTGTCTAGCAGGTTAAGCGCCTGCTCACCATCGCTTGCCACAATGACTTCAAAACCTTCCATCTCAAGCAATTCTTTAAGCAGCGAAGTTAATTCGCGGTCGTCATCAACCAACAGGATTTTATTCATTTTTTATTGCCCTCCGCAGGCAAAATACCGTGTTCCTTGACTTGCAATCCAACGCTTTACGTAGTTTTACACCCCCTGACGGATGTTTGCAGCCACCGCCGTACACTGGCTCTCGTTGAATCGCAAAACGGAACGAACTGGGAGTTAACGATGCGCTACTTAACCGCCGTCGTCATTGCCTCAGCGATGGTTCTCAGTCACGCCAGCGCCGAAGCAGCAGACACGACGTCGATTGACGAGATGCATCCGAACAGCGGATTGACGACAGGCAGTATGACGCAAAATCCGCAAAGCTACATGTTCGATGGCATTGAGCTGACTGAACAACAGCGGCAACAGATGCGAGACCTGATGCAGCAAGCGCGACACGAACGCCCAACCATCAGTGTTCAAGATATAGAAACTATGCATGACCTTGTCATTGCAGACAAATTTAACGAATCGGCTATCCGACAGCAGGCAGAGAAACAAGCCCGCGCAGCGGTAGAACAGCAAGTCGAGATGGCTCGGGTTCGTAATCAGATGTATCACCTGCTAACGCCTGCACAGCAAGCGACATTGCAGAAAAATTATGAGCGACGATTAGCTGAAGTTCGTCGGCTCTCAGGATTGCAGCCATCATCACCGCTGCAAGCAGTGAGTAGTACCAGCAGTAACCAGTAACATAGTATCCCTGTTTTCCTTGCCATAGACACCATCCCTGTCTTCCCCCGCATGATGCGGGGGTTTTTTTTATCAATAACTTACCAACAAAACCACGCTAAAACAGTCAGTTAGTTTGAGTTATCAACCAACAGGAACCAGTTAAAAGCAACTGGAAAAGGGTCGCATTGTGGTCACTGGTGGACACAAGGTGGACACGCTTTCGGGAATGCTCCCCCGCATCTCAACTTATGGCCGGCTCATCGGCTTCCTGACGGCTTTTACCTATCTCAATCGCCTCCAGTCCACCGCGCAGCGGATTGAGCGTCACAGCGTGCTGGAGGAAGTCTGGCGCAAAGTGGGCGTAAATCATCGTCTGCTCAATTTTCGCATGTCCGAGGATGTCACGTAGGGTAATGATGTTTCCGCCATTCATCATAAAATGACTTGCGAACGTGTGCCTGAGAACGTGTGTTGCCTGACCGCGTGGTAGCTCCGGTATGGCGGTTCTCAGCTTTTCCCTAAAACTCTCGTAATCCACTTTGAACAGCTTCCCGCTTTTGCGCGAGCCGATAAGTTTTTCCAGCTCATTCGAAATCGGGATCACCCTGTTTTTGCCGTTCTTCGTGGCGAAAAAGTGGATGCGTCCCATACGCACGCGCATTGCATCCAGTTCTGCCGCCTCACTCCATCGTGCACCGGTGCTCAGGCAAACCAGCGCAACCTTTCTTTCATCCCCTTCCAGAACGGCCAGCAGTGCGGTGATCTGTTCCGGCATCAGGAAAATGACTTCAGGGTCTGCCTGTTTTAACGGGGGCAGCTTATGCACCGGATTAGGCTGGCGATACTCACCGAGCTTGATCAGTGTCGTAAACATGCCGGAAAGGCGATAAACATCACGGTTAATTGTGGCTGGCGAAATCCCAGATGCCAGCCTGGACGTTCTCAGCTGAAGCAGGTTCTTTTTGCTGATCGCGTTAGCCGGCATATCGCCAATATGAGAAATGGTTTTGAGCAGGTGCATCCGTTCAATTTTTCCATTCTTCAGCGTGATCCCGTGTACTTCCCACCAGTTAGCCAGTAGCTCAGAGATTCGCCTGCGGTCTGAGGGTTGCTTAGACCATTCCTCCGGCTCGCTGGCCTTACTCATTACCCAAAGCTCATACGCCTTCGCGTCTGATTTCCTGCTGAATTTCTTCCGAAATCGCTTTCCTGCTTTTCCGGTCGGGCGGATGTCCACCATCCATTGACCATCATCAGTTGGTTTAATGCTCATGGCTGAGCCCTCCTGATAGATGGTGTTGCTTCGTCGTTTGCCGGGCCTGTGTGGCTCAGCAGCCAGGCGGAATGTACAGCTAACCAACCCTGCCTGTTAATTGGCGTTACTCTGTTTTTTCTGGCCCACTGTGTGAGAGAGCCGGCGATATCTGGCCGGCTGACTCACTCGTTTTACCGATCATCAGCCACAATGTGTATTTCTGAAAATTATCAACTTTCAGTAGTCTATCAATCATTGATAAGCCGGCTTTTTTCTGGCCGGACTCATAATTTTTAACGGTACTGAGTGCGACCCCAATCACATCAGAAAAGGATTGCTGTGTTAATCCTTCCGCCTTCCTTATGTCGCGTAGCTTCCTTTCATAATCAATCATTTATAAACTTCTCCCAGTGGTAATTCATTAATTACTTTGTTTTATCGCGGGAGAGTTATCGTCCTCTTTACTCAATTTTTCATGGCCTGCAGGTGCTATTTGTCCTGCTTCAGGTGCGGTTTTATCAGTCATTAACCAGAGCGTATATTTTTGCAATGGTGCCACTGCAATCACTCTTTCCAATATCCCTAATCCAACGTCAATTCCTTGCGTTTCATAATTTTTAATCGAGCTCAGCGCAACCCCGGTAAGTTGCGAGAACGCCGGCTGTGTGAGCTTTTCGGCCTTTCGGATAAGTCTTAATTTTTTTGCGTAGTCTATTGACACGGTACTGACCTCAAGACTATTCTTCGGTCAAAAGTACCTATATAAGTACTTTTGGTTAAGTAAAAACCCAACAGCAACTAGAAGCCGTAGGAAGCAGTTAGAAGCAGTTGGAACCCAAAACAGGAGATTATCACATGAGCACGATGAGTGATGGTTTGGAGGCCAAAAGCCTCGCTGACGCAGTTACGTACCAGAAGTTTGGCGAGATGATCGGTAAGCCGGCCAGCGCGATTAAAGCGATGGCTGAGAACAATAAGCTGCCGCTGATTGAATGGCGTAACCCGGAAAACCCTACCAGCCGAGCTGGTGAAAAAATGGTGTATCTGCCTGAATTTAATCGTGCTATGCGCGATGCATATTACTCCCGACCGGTAGAACAACGCGATGCCTGGTTGCTATGGCTGGGCCTTTAAATGTCAGCGGCGCATCAGGTAGTTGAAGTAAACAAACACGTCAGCCTGTATCGCGGTTTCACAATTCAGCGTTTGCCACGCAGCGCAGTTGATAAAAATCACCGTTATCAGGTGACAAAAGACGGGATGTATTACGGGCAAGAGTTCGCCCAGGCCGAAGCGATACGCACAATTGATGGCCTTCATCATGATCATGAAATCTGGTGTGAACGTCTCGGGGTCTCGGTAGTGGTTGGCGAGGTGACGAATTGTTCAGAGCCGATGAATGGCAACTAGCGGTTTACCTCACGGTTCTGGCGTGGGGATTAATTGAGTCTATGCAGCTGATCATTCAGGACATCTGCCGGCGACAAAAGGCAAAGCGTTACAAGGCAAGCAAAAAGGGAATGAAAGCAAATGCGTCATGAATACCAGGTATTAAAAAATAACCTTCTCAACTCTTACCACAACAAAGTGATGGTGCTCAAAGCTGCCACCGCCGTTGCGCCACAGGTGCGTGAGAACTCCATCGCTGATCACGCTTTCCGCCTGAGTATCGGTCTGGAAGGTCTTGTGACTGTCGCAAACGCCTCGGGTGATGCGGAATCTGCTGATGAGCTGGAAAAGGTTGTTGCTCAATGCAGTCGCGGTGAAATTCCACTTCCGGCCATTGCGTGATAATCCGGCGCGGTGCGCCGGGCTTATCCGAGGCATCGCTTGCGAGCGGTGCGCCTGATAAGTCTCTGTGAGGTGAAGATGGCTGATATCGAAAATGGAGAAGGGGCGGTAAACCCTTATGCCGCGATAGCTGCCCCATACCTCCGCAAGTTTCATAAAACGAGAGTTGAGAAATGCGCGGGAACGCCCCTAGAGCGAGCTTTTAATAGGTTGTCAGCACCAGAGAAAAAAGCGGTATTTGTGCTTGGAAATGCCAAAGCAGAAATATGGCCGGGGAAAATGGCGAAGCTGGGACATAACCAGATTGCATTTGAATACAGCCAGTTTTCAGAGCAGGAAAAGTTAACGCTGATTTCCGGCATGAAATCCCTGAAAGAATTGTCCGACAAGATTCCATATAGCCGGCCCGGTGAAGAAGGTGCCGCAAGGCTTACGGAGCATGACGACAGCGAAGGAGAAGAGCCCGAAGAGGCGCCGATTTCCTGTGTTACCAACGTAACTGAACCGCCGGATATACATCTGAACGTTCTCGGCTTCTGAATTAAATAACCACTCATTTTTTAATTAGGCGAATTACTCGCCGGGCTTCGTGCAACCCGAAAAAAGGTGACTACATGCAATCAATACCTCGGGCGAAAGTGACGAACTGTGAAAACGTCATGATCTCCATGCTTTCCCAAGCCAATCAGGAGGGCCAGCAGGACAAGGCCTACTCCGTTTCAATCCGCCTCAATGCACTGGCGATCATCATCGTTAAGAACCAGCTTAGCCCCGCTGCAACTTCTGAGCTTCTGATGAAAGAAGCCGCGAGGTATGAAGCTCAGGCCGTAGGGGGTTTGTGATGCCGGACATTATCGATATCGCCCAAGAGCACGCTGCAGAAATGCTGGCGCTTCAGATTGCTGCAGCAAGGCCAAAATCAGCCGCTGTTAGTAGCACTTTCTGTGAGTCATGTGATGCGCCTATCCCGGAAGCACGCCGCCGTGCGGTTATTGGCGTTACAACCTGCGCTACCTGTCAGGAAGTAATTGAACACCGCGCCAAGGTCACAGGTATGCGTCAGGGGGGCCGCTCATGAATAAAACCATTCTGAAATGGCCAGGCAGTAAAGCCAAAGTGATGGATGAGCTGAATAAGCACCTGCCAGCTGGTAACCGTCTGGTTGAGCCGTTCGCGGGATCGTGCGCCGTGATGATGAATACGGATTATCCGGCTTACCTCGTTGCTGATATCAATCCTGATCTGATCAATCTGTATCGCCAGATTCAGGAGTTTGAAAAGCCGCTCACCGCATTGGCCGCCAGCGTATTTGCTCAGAACGCCGATGAAGAGAGTTATTACAGTATCCGCAAGTCATTTAACGATGACGCCGGCATGCCTCTGATTTATCGCGCTGCATACTTCCTGTATCTGACTCGCCACGCTTACCGCGGGCTTTGCCGTTTTAACCAGAACGGTGGTTTTAACGCACCGTATGAGAAGACGGCTAAGCCTTATTTCCCGACTGAGGAAATACAGGTGTTTGCAATTAAAGCAAAGCGCGCAACCTTCATTTGCGGCGATTTCACCGAAACGCTGGCGCAGGTCGAAGTTGGGGATGTTGTTTATTGCGATCCCCCTTATGACGGTACGTTCACCCAATATCACACCAATGGATTCGCCGAAATTCACCAGCGCCAACTGGCGCAGCAGCTTAACGAGCTGGCAGCCGCAGGCGTCCCGGTTGTGGCTTCAAACAGTGATACCTCGCTAATTAAAAATCTTTATGGCGAGTTTGACCGTCACATCATCAGCGCCCCACGCAGTATTGGTGTCGCAGCTGGAAAGAGTAAAAAGGCCAGTGAGATTATTGCCGTGAGTCGCCACGCGAATAAAGGGAAGGTGGCTGCGTGATGGCAATGAAAGGCATTGCTGCTGAGCAGGGTGCGCTGGCAGCAATTGAAGAAGTTAATGCTTCATTTTTGGCAATGGCAACTTTGATAGGAATTCAGGGAACACCTGAAGAGGCGAAATCATTATTGGATTTTTGCATGAATATCACTGGCCCATTGAAATTAAAGCACGCCGCCGCACTGGAAGCGTTAAAGAAGCAAGGTGAAAAATCATGAGTTATTTAATGAGTAGAGACACAAAGGCGCTGGCTAGAGCAGTGATTTTACATGCTGAAAAGACAACGCCTTTGGAGGCTATCGATCAGCTGAAGATGCTTTGTTTATGTAGTCCTGACTCAGAAATACTGAGTCATAGCCCTTCAGACCTTTGCCATATTCTGATGTGTCTACAAGACCCTGAGAGCCCAGAAACTGACATGCAGCAACATATTCGCCAAGACCATGGCAAGTGATAGTGCGATACATAACGTTTCTATTGCAAATCAATATCTTGTAAGGGACAGAGACAGAGGAGTCAGGTTGAGCATTTAGCCATTCAGTGATGGCCTCATCATACGGTGGCAAATCTCCGTCATCCTTCTTACCGAGGTATTTATGTTCCATTTGATAGCTCTTGCTGTGGTTGAAGTTGAAAACAATAACATTGGAAATTTGTTTATAAATGTCTAAGCGGCCAATGGGAAGGTTTTCCCCGTCACTCCCTCCAAAATTTCCCGGCAAAGCGCCAGAGCCTGCCGGGGCTTATGCATGGAACGCAGCCAGAAATTCTGCTGATTACGAGGTTGATCGCGTTCCTGGAGTAGTCCGCTATCGCCATGATGGTGAGTCGCGTTCTGTTGATGTGTTCGACTTGTTTGGTCAGCGCAGCGTGCGTGATCCTGAAGAGCGATTATTACGCCGCCGTCTGGAATCACTTCCGCAGTATATCCGCCGTTACTACGCGCAGCGTCTGACAGAAATTCAGGATAAACAGGGTAAGAAAAAAGCGGCTGAGTGGCTCAAGGGCTCTTTCGGCCGCTTTGTTCTTCCTCGCGTTGATGCAGTAAATGAGCAGTATCAGCCGGATAGCAATATGCCGGCGGTGCTTGTGGTATTCCGTGATGATTTCCATCGCATACCTTGGGCGGGCAAGCGTGAGCTGAAGAAACTCTCTTACCGCTTGGCTGATGCTCTGACTAATGAGCTGATGCGTGAAACCAATTATCAGATGGAACAAACCGGTGATGCTGAATTCTCCATCCTCTCTGGTTATGGCCGTGCAGGGTGGCTAATCACCCACCTCAATATGACTGCACCGGGTTGGCAGCGTTATTGCTCAGAAGAGCTGACAGCAGAAGAGGCGCTGTGCTCAGCTGCACGTATTGAATCGCCAGCATGGTGGTTGCGCCGCCTGCGTAAAATGCATGACCAGTGGCGCGAACATCTGATGATCGCCTCGGGTTATGTGCATAAAAAGGCGAGCCCGTATTGCAGTGAGCCCGCGCTGAATGAATGGGTGGCACAGAAACGCGCAAACCGTGAATTTATCAAAGCAATGGAGCTTGAGGATAAAGAGACCGGAGAGCGCACATCACTCGCAGATAAAGTTGATGGCAGCGTTGCCAATCCTGCTGTCCGTCGCGCCGAGTTAATGAACCGGATGCGCGGTTTTGAGGATATGGCTAAAGCTGATGGTCTGGCTGGCGATTTTTACACCCTGACTGCACCTTCTAAATACCATTCCATGCAAATGACGGGTAAGCGTAACAACAAATACAAGTCATCAAGCCCGCGCGAAACCCAGCGTTATCTCTGCAATGTATGGTCAAAGGTTCGCGCAGCGTGGGCGCGCAATGGCATTCGTGCTTTTGGCTTCCGCGTCACTGAGCCTCACCACGATGGCACGCCACACTGGCACTTGCTTTTATTCTTCCAGCCTGACCGTATCGAAGAAGCGCGTGCAATTTTCCGTGCTTACGCGTTGGCTGAAGACGGGCACGAAAAAGGCGCTGATGAGGCGCGTTTCAGGGTTGTCCCGATGGATGAACAATTCGGATCAGCAACGGGCTATATCGCTAAATACATCTCCAAGAATATTGACGGCCATGGGATGGACGGCGAGACAGATGATGAGACTGGCGAAGATATCCGGGACATGGCGAAGCGCGTTTGTGCATGGGCTTCACGCTGGCGTATACGTCAGTTCCAGCAAATAGGCGGCGCGCCTGTCACGGTTTATCGTGAGTTAGGCCGCTTGCGTGATCGTGAGCTGGTACTACACCCGGAAATTAAACCTGCTCAGGAAGCTGCGGGCGCTTATGACTGGCCGGCTTACACGATGGCGCAGGGTGGCCCTCTCGTATCGCGTGAGGCTCTTCGCGTGCGCCTGAATTATGAATCTACCGAAAATGGCAATGACTATGGCGATCAGGTCAGTCGCGTTTCCGGGGTTTATTCGCCTTTTGCCCCTCTTCACATCATTTACACCCGCACCACTGAATACAAAATCGTGCCGAAATTAAAAGCCGGCACGGATGAGGCTTTTGAAGTTTCAGGCGGCATCGCCGCCCCTCGGAGTTCTGTCAATAACTGTACGTGTGAGTCGATTCAAGATGAAAAAGCACCTGTATCGAGAACGGTCATTGTTGACCGTGGCAGATGCAACAAGCATGTTGAGGCACCGGAAAGTGCCGTTGTTAAAATTGATATCAAGAAGTTGAGCCGTAAAGAGCGTCGCGAAATCAATCATCTGCTATTAGCTGAGGTCAGGAGTAAAAAAGATGCCGCAAGAGAGCGCCGGTCATTAGTGGTGGAGCCAGTGATCATTGAGCCACTTACCCAAAAAGTTATGGAGGATGCTCGCTGGCTGGGGATTGACCTGAGTGCGAGCCAAGCAAAATTGCTTACCTCCGGCAAAAGAATGTGTTTTGAAGGACATTGGTGGGAGGTGTTTGCAGGTGAGCTTAAATCTGCTCAACCTCCAGCTGCTCAACGGGTCCAGTCATTGATTGAACGAATGAAAAATGCGCTGCATCTGAAGTGATAAAAGCTGCAAAAAGATTAATTTTGATTGTTATAACCATTTAGAATAGAAGCGGCCGCATGGTATCAAAAGAAAAATAGGATTCTTAGCTAGCACGGCGGGAAGCTGAGTCTATTTGAACATCATCGCACTTAAGCCTGCACGCAATATTTTCATCAAGATCATATGACATCGTGGACTCCTTAGGTTTTATTATCTAAGATGTAAACAGATCGCAATAGCTGACGTACATGATTAGCGCTAAGATTTCAAATGCTTATAAGGATATGACAATGGCTGGAGCTATTTCATTAGTAAAAAACCCCTTAACAATTATCGCAATGTTTGCTGGTCTGGCTGAGGTGAGCGGTACAGCGATACTCCCGTGGATAGCTGAGTCAAATCAAAAAATATATATATATTTCCTTATGTTGTTTCCTACATTTTTAGTAAGCCTGTTCTTTTACACTCTGCATAAGAAGCCTGAATCGCTTTATGCTCCAAGTGATTTTGTGGATGAAAAAAATTATATGGCTTTGATAGGTCAGCAAGGAATATCCATTACTTCAACGCTAAATAAAAATGATGTTTTAAAATTTTCAGCTTATGGAGAGGAAACCATTTCGGGAGCTAATAAAACCATTTCGGAAGCTAATAAAATTATTTCTGAAGCTGAAGCTGAAGCTGAAGCTGATTCTAACCAGAAGAAAAAAGAATCAGTTGAGTTGGTTGATAAACCTTTCTCTGTAGATGCTATAATTCCATCATTGAAGAAAGGCCCAGTGAAGTATCCTTCCGAGAATGTAGATAATAATGAAAAAATACGAAGAAAACTTGGAAGTAAATTGTCATATATGGCTTTTAAATATGCTGAGTCTAAGCTTGGTGTGAATTTCGATGTTGAGAAATCTGAAATGAGAAATGAAGTTGGTCATCATATGTTTGATGGTTCTTATTTCCCTCCGATTTCCAATGGGGTTTTAACTGGCGACATTGTTTTCTTGGAAGTAAAAGTTTTTAATTCTTTTAGAAACGATAACTTTCTTAGCACTGTGGATCTTATCAATGAGAGTTGGCGTCATTTCAAAAACTTTAGAGTCTATTTGGTCTGTGTTTTGATTAAAGAGAATAATAGTGAAGTTAATTCTTTCATGAAGGAGATTTCCTTGATAAAGAAAAAATCTAACTTCCCTATTGAGATAGATATTGTTACGGCAGATGAACTTGAATACAAATACAGGAATGATATCGTTTCCAATCAATAATTTATCATGCTTAGCCTTATAGAGTTATATCCCTAGAGCTATTTTTTTCGGAGGCGACTTGATAATTTACAACGGGTCGCCAAGTAATGTGCAAATGTTGTGTCACGTCAGGTGCAATTTAGCGCCATCTTCAATAAAATGCTGATGTGCTAGTAGAAACGCCTCATTCTCAGTACCAAATAGCCCATTATGCATTTCCTCCCAGCCGTTATGTCTCTTATAGCGTAAGTCCCATTTTATACCGCGCGGCCAGATAACATGGATTGTGCAGGTGCTAAACATCTGCTCCACGCTCAGTTTTTCCCCTTTGTTCATGTAGTAAAAAGTAGTCGCGTAAGTTGTGAATGTTCGCATTCCCAAAACCTCGGATACTGCTTTGTACTGTTTTAATATACAGTAATAAATTGAATGTGAAGTTGCAATTTACACCGATGAAACTGCTCCCCGCAGCGCCGATTAGTGAGCTTTGCGAGTCTGTCGGGCGAGGAAGCAGAAGGGAACTGTAGGTGCATAGGGAATTGAGTGGCGCTAGGCTTTCAGGAATATTCCTAAATGGCTTAGCCTGCGCTCTGGCAAGGTTGAACGTTTTATGATTCCTCGTTATACCGTAGCTGAGTCCAATCCGCCCCCGGCGAAATCCAATGAAAATCTATGATACGAATTATGGCCCTGATACCTTCGGTCGTATCCGTATGGGCCTTATTAAAGAGATGTTTCTGACGTTTGAGGGTTACATCAAACCGGATGTCGGTGATCACCTGCGCATCACTTGCCTCTTTAAAGGAGTTGTGCGTGATGTCTATACAGTAATCATCTCTCACATCTCTGAATGTGTTGATGAACCAGAAACAGTGCTGATTCAAATCGGAAGCACTAATGCTTCCGATTTACATAGTGAGAATGAAGTCAACTCATCTGCTGGAAATAATAGAAATCTAATGGGCAATCCGAGGGTTTATCATTAAATAACTCTCGGATTAAATAGCGTCTGACAAGAGACGCTATTATCTCATTGATAAATTCTGCATCCTTTTATAGTAACGAACAAATGGAGACTCTTCATTCATCCAGCTCACAAACTTTTGATATTCTCTGGCTGTCTCATCATTTGTTAACGCTTCATCTTCTAAATAATGGAAATCTACAGCTTTATACAGAATTTGCACATGCCCCTGAACATACTCCATATGCTTGTTAAAGCCGATTTCAGTATGGAAATTATCTTTTGTAATGTTTTTCTGCATAAATGATTCCAGCAATTCCGGTTTGTTAACTTTCAAAAACGTGATTATGGCTATAGTAGCGAGATGCTCTGAGTTCATGCTTAAGCTGTCAGCGTCATAGGTTATTTGTAATAGGGAATAGCATCTTTCCGCCTCTCTCAGAGAGCAATCATTTATATCCAGCAAAAAACTTAGAGATTTTATTAGTTGTCCATTTCTTGTGAGGAGTTTTCTCTGCTTGTTAATTTCATTGAAGTGTTCAGTTATAGTTGTTTCATTATGCGCGTTATGAGGTGAGTATTCATAGCTTCGCGTTTTAGGCAGAGTCAACCAGTAATTAATAAACTTATTCAGATAGCTTCTAGAGTCAATTTGTCCGTAGCGCTGTTCGATGCTCTTTTCGAATTGATTTCTGTTCATTACCAACATGAAGATTACACCCTCTACAGAAAAAAGGTGTTTTACTTTTTCAAGTAGGTCTAACGCATAATCCGGTCGTGCTCTATCAAGTTCATCAATAATGAATATGGTTTTTACTTCTGACTCTGAGTGCATATCTTTTAGGATTTTTTTAAAGTTATGTATGTCTTGTTTTTCTTCGTCAGCAGAAGTGATTTTTTTCTCAATGAATGATTCAAGTTCATCAGTAAGGCTTTCTGCGGAATCTTTTACTACTTTGGTCGCAGCGTCAACAACCTTGCCGCCATCAACCACGCCCGCAGTTGCGGTGCTGATTACTGCTTTCATTCCATTTATTAGCAAGCTGGCTCCAACTTTTTTGGATGCTTGAATAAATCTGTCTTTGAAAGGTCTTAATTTGCTCTCATCTTTTTTTATGAGCGAGTATATCTGTGCTGTCAGCGAGATGAATGGGTCAGACTGATAATCATGCTCAAATGCATCAAAATAGATAACGTTGTAATTTTTACTATCATCTAATTCAATTTCGGCCTTCATCATTTGAACAAAGCTCGTTTTACCATTTCCCCATCTATCATCGAGAGAAAAAACAAGGTTTTTCTCTGGTGCGTTGTCAATAACCCTCATCACCTGTTCATAAAATTCTTTTCGCTTGAAGGTGTCGTTAGAGTGGGTAAATCCTTCATTAAAATCAGGTGCCGTGTTTTGTTCGCTCATTTTAGGTAATTCCTTGTCTAATGAGATGCTGTGTGGGGCGTATTTCTAAAATTGAACTCAAGCAACTTTTCTCAATCTGAAATCACTGCAACAAATTGTCAATCTGTGCACAACTTTCGATATTCCCAAAATTTGACCTTAAGCCAGCACTGGCGCGGTTTCCGACTGACTGCAAAAGTGCCAAAAAAGACACTATTTTTGCGCGCGGGCGAGGCGGGGGAGCAGTCGCGCTCTTCAGGGGGTAGGTATGCCCCTTTAATTCGCTGAAAATGGGCGCAAAAATGCCGCGCCCTGAAGCGTTCAGGCGTGCGGCCGTGACGGGGGAAAAGCAGAGAGCCCCGCAGCGTGGCGCTGAGGGGCTCTGGTGAAATGGGGTGTGATCGGCGGTGTCGGAATCTGGCGTCAGTCGCCTGCTTTCTCTTCAGCCAGAGCATAAGGGTTGAACTGGAACACCTCAACGCCTAGCCAGTCGTTGACCGCCTTCAGCGATTCCATGATCGGGTAGAGTTCGTTGATCGCAAACACCCTGGCAGCCTTCACAATGTCACCGAGGCCGCTAGTATTGTTGGGCATGACGCCCATCAGCTGAGGCGGTACGCGGTGGATGGCCAGCATGTCATCACGCGTGGCGTCTTTGATGCCGGTGAACTCATCTTTTGCAGCTATCTGACTGAACGGCAGGATCTGTAAGCCGTCCTTCTTACCACCTGCGGCATACACAAACAGGTTTTTAAACGCGCCGCCGCCGCGCGCATCTTTCAGTGATCTCTTCAGCTTTTCCACGTCTGCCGAATTTGCCACGGGATCGGTGAGGTACACGATAACCCCGGCGTGACTGCCGTTGATATAGTAATTGCGGCGGAACAGCGTGGCCTCACCGTTCAGCATGATGGACTGAAGCGCGGACATGTATTCAGGTGCGCCGTAAATCTCCTGGTGGATGCTGGCGTTTCGCAGGTGGAACACCTTGCCGGGCTCAAAAGCGTAATCCTCCTGGTAGTAAGTCACAAACCAGTACTGATCGAGGTCCACGCCACGGCGGGTGTATTTCGCCAGCGAGTGCTTAAGCTTCAGCGGTTCACCCAGGCGGTTATCGCGCCGCTCAAGATAGGCATCACCAAACACAAGGTAATCCATCACGAATGCGCTGGCATCCTGACGCGAAAGCATCGGGTGTGGTTTAAAGCATGACATGATCACATTGCGTTTAAAGACCAGCGGCGACTCATGGTGCACCGCGCCGGCCAGCAGACGGGCGAGTCCGTAGGTGCTGATGGGCGGTTCATACCATCGGCCATTGTTGGCGCACTCCATGCAGTCCTGAAGGTCTCGCTGATCCATGATGGATGTGGGTTCACCAAAGCTAAATGATTCCAGCCCCTCAACCGGTTCGACCATCTCAGCGGAAGGCTGGCTGTTTGCTGGCGTGGCGGGTTTACTAAACGTCTTTTTATTCCTGCGGCTCATGGTCAAAATTCCTCAACAAAGCTTTCTGTGCCGCTGCCAGCATCATTGCCCAGCGGTTCATTCATAAGTGCGTGCATCGTTGCCCAGGCTAAGTCACCGTGGCTGCTGCCGCGTGTACGGTCTGATGCGTAAGAGGTCTGGCCGCTCTGCGTGACGAATTTGCGGATGGTCATAAAGCTGCTGACGATATCCATCATGCCGGCGTCGTATTCGAAGCGGCCGGCGCGAATCACCATCTGCGCCTTGAGTACCAGCTGGCGTTTAACCGCAGGGGTGTAAAGGTGCATTTGCGCTGCCGGGAAGAATTTCAGCACCAGTTGATGCACTGCCGCGCCTATGCCGGTGCCGTCGATATCGATGTGCTGCACGTTGTACATGCGGGTGAGGCGCTCAATAAATTTCGCCTGCTCTTCAAATTCCATGCCGCGCAGCTGGTGCCGTTCAATGACGCGGAATTTGCCGCCGGGCACCAGTGGTGGCGAGAGCACGACGAGGCCGGCGCTGTCGCCTTTATCACTGCTGCCATTGGGATCGTACCCAATCCAGACCGGGCGGCTGGCGAGTGGGCGCGGTGCGTAAGGGTTCCAGTCCGGCCAGATGCCGCTGTACCCATCCACGCCGCAGCCAATCAGGGCGTTGTAGTTAAACGCACGTTCGCCGGCGACGACGAATTTACACATGTAGAGGTTGTCGAAATCCTCATCGCTGTTTTCGCTGCGGATCTCTTCCAGGTCGATAAGCGGGAAGCCCTGATCAATCACGTCCTGTACGGTGACAATCTGACGCCAGATATTGTCACCGCACAGCACGCCGTTCTTCAGCGCCTTGTGTGACAGGTCTATCTGCACCTGCTTGCTCTTAAGCTTGCCCTTGTTGTAAAGGTCTCCGTTCCAGAATTTATAGGCTTCGTGCTCTTCCCCTGATGGAGTGGAAAAGTAGGTGCGGCGCAGGCCTACCTGCGTTGCCATACCGGCGGCGACTTTACGCAGGTTCAGGAAGTTGGCGACCCAGAACGCCTCATCGAAATACAGGTCACCCGTGTATGACTGCGCGGTTGCCGCAGAGGTGCCAAGAAAATAAAGCGTTGCGCCGTTCGACAGAATGATCGCATCGCCGCCCTTCAGCTCAACGCCGATGCTGCGTGCCAGAAAAATAATGAATTTCTTAAACTGGAACGCCTGCGCACGCGATGCAGACAGGAATATCTGGTTAGTGCCAGTTTCCAGCGCACGCAACAGCGCTTCGCGGGCAAAGTACCAGCTTGCGCCGATCTGACGGCTTTTCAGGATGAAGCGGTTACGCAGGTTGCGCTGCTTGTACCACCGTTTCTGATGCTCAAACAGCGACTCCAGCACAAGTGTGCGCAGCTCTGTGATCTGCTCCGCCGTGAAGTGGTTCTTCGGCGTCTTCTTCTTCTGCTCTTTGTCCTGCTCTTTCCTTTCATCCCTTGCGAGGCGTGCCAGCTGTCGCCCGAGCAGGTCAATCGTCTTGAAGTCGTGAGCGGATAAATCTTCTTTCTCAATCAGCCGCAGATAGCGGACATCGGTGCGCTCAAGCGCCCGCTGAATGGGTGTTGATTTGTCCCATTCATCACGGCGGCGCCAGGAATAAAGCGTGTTCGCCTTCACCCCAAGTCGCTGAGCGATTTGGGGGATGCTGTATGCCTGCCAGTAGAGGGCTTTGGCTTCTGTTCGGGGATCGAGGGCTGTTTTCATGGGTACAGGCTATCGCGCCCGCGCGAGGTGGAATATCGGCGTCTGTTGTCACAGGCACCTCACAATTCCCTTATATGGCGCGGCTTTGCCCGGTTTCGGAAGATAGGGGCACAGGGTGAAAGCACCTTAATCAACCGGAGCAAAGAGAATGCCGAAGTCGAAATTATTCCGCGTAGCCGTCGAGGGTGCGACCTGCGATGGACGCCAGCTGGAACGCCAGCATATTCAGGAAATCGCAGACAGCTATAACCCGCAGGTCTACGGTGCGCGAATCAATCTGGAGCACCTGAAGAGCCTCAGCCCTGACAGTACTTTCCGCATGTACGGTGATGTCGATAGCGTGCAGGCCATCGAAATCAAAGAGGGGCCGCTCGCCGGCAAGCTAGGCCTGTATGCGCTTATCGATGGGACTGATGATCTGGTCACCCTCAACAAGTCACGTCAGAAGGTCTACAGCAGCATTGAGTTTGACCCGAATTTTGCCAAAACCGGCAAAGCCTACCTGATGGGGCTGGCATTCACTGACAGCCCGGCAAGCCTGGGTACTGAAATGCTTCAGTTCTCCTCAAAGGCTGCGGTTAACCCGCTGGCTCACCGTAAAACCAACGAAAACTGCTTCTTTAGTGAAGCGTTCGAAACCGCAATTGAGTTTGAGGTGGAAGAGTCTCAGACAGACGGCGGTAAGAAGTTCTTCTCCAAAATTAAAGACCTTATCACCGGTGGCGAGCGCCGTTTCTCGGCAGAGGCTGGCGTGATCCGCGAAGCGGTGGAGATTGTAGCTGAGTCTCAGGGGCAGGTGCTGGACCGCGTCGAAGCGCTGAGCCAGCAGCAGACCGGCATGGCGAAGGCGGCAGACGTTGAGAAGCTCACCAGTGAGCTGGCCGCGCTGAAAACGCAGCTGGCGTCACAGGATGGCGGGTTCAGCCAGCGTCCTCAGTCTTCAGGCAGCAACGGCGTAGATAGAACGCAGCTGGCTGACTGCTAATCCGGCAGTCACGTAAACCCGAATAAACCGATTAAGGAATAGTGAGATGAAATTAGAAACCCGCAAGCTGTGGGATGGTTACAGCCAGCGTCAGGCTGAGCTTAACGGCGTGCCAATCCACCATGTAAACACCCACTTTGCGATTGCACCAAGCGTGTCACAGACGCTGGAAGATAAGGTGCAGCAGTCCAGTGAGTTCCTGAAACAGATTGGTATTTTCCCTGTAACTGAGCAGGAAGGCGAAAAGCTGGGCTTGGGGGTAGGTGGTCCGGTTGCCAGTACCAACGCCAGCAGCACCACGCGACGTGATCCGCGTTCAGTGCATACGCTGGACAGCGACAAGTTCCGCTGCGAGCAGACCAACTTTGACACCTTCATCACTTATGCGCAGCTGGATATGTGGGCCAAGTACCCGGACTTCCAGCAGCGCATTACCAATCAGCTGGTTAACCGCCGTGCGCTGGATCGCATCATGGTCGGCTTCAACGGTATCAGTCATGCGGATAAGTCAGACCTGACGGCTAACCCGCTGTTGCAGGATGTGAATATCGGCTGGCTTCAGAAATACCGTGCCAATGCGCCGCAGCGTGTGATGTCAGGCGTCACGCTGACCAGCCGCGATGAGTCAAACAAAATCACCGCCAAAGGTGACTACAGCAACCTTGATGCGCTGGTTTATGACGCAACCAGCTCGCTGCTCGATGAGTGGTACAAGACATCGCCTGATCTGGTGGTGATCACGGGTCGCAATATCATGACCGCGCGTGAGTACCCGCTGATCAACGGCATCAGCGACAACAACCCGAACAGTGAATCACTGGCGGGTCAGCTGATTGTGTCGCGTAAGACGATTAACAACCTGCCAACCCTGATCGCGCCGTTCTTCCCTGAACACGCGATGCTCGTGACCTCGCTGCGTAACTTGTCGATTTACTGGCAGGAAGGTAAGCAGCGCCGGATGTTGAAAGAAGAGCCTGAGTTCAACCGTATTTCGACCTATGAGTCATCGAACGATGCCTACGTGATCGAAGACTACGGCTTTGGCTGCCTGATCGAAAACATCACCTGGGCAGAACCTGCCGCAGGTGGCGAGTAAATCACGTTGAGCCGCCGGGCGAGCCCCGGCGGCCTGGGGGAAACATGCTGACACCTGCACGCCGCCATTTTGAATCGGTAATGGCGCAAAATCGCGGCACTGCCGCAAACACGATGGCAGACCTGACGGCTTATGAGCAGATGCTTCACCGCCTGCGCATCGATAAAAACCGTTTTCGTGGCATCCAGAACAACAAACTCAAGGCGGACACCAAGGCCGAAGCCCTGCCGAACTATCAGGGCTGGGTAGATGGCGTGCTGGCATCTGACAGCGGTCAGGCTGATGAGGTGCTGACCACGGTTATGCTCTGGCACGTCGATGCCGGCAGTATCGCTGAGGCGTTGCGCATTGGTGAGTACGTTATCCGTCATCACCTGTCTATGGGCGACAACTTCCAGCGTACGGCGGCTGTGGTGCTGATGGATGAGATTTGTGATCCGGTGCTCTCCCACTTCAAAGCCAGCCAGTCAGATGTGCCGGTCAGTGTGGATTTGCTGAAGGCGCTGGACGGCCTGACGGCGAATGAAGATGTGCCTGAAGCGGTTCGCGCGAAGCTCTGGAAGTGCATCGGCTACACCCTGCGCACCAACCCGGAAACGCTGGATGAGGCGCTGGAATATCTGCGCAAAGCCATTGCGGAGTTCAGCGAAATCGGCGTTAAGCGTGACATTGAAATTCTTGATCGCCTGGTGAAAAAGGCTGCGTCAAACGTGCCGGAATCCAATAAAGAGCTGAATGGCGGAGGCAACAGCGGCGCTGATATCCCGCGCTCTGCTGTAACAGCCATGACGGTGATTAACGGTGAGTCCGTACCGCTGGCCGCTGGGCCGGTGGTGCTCACCCAGGAGTCTGGCAACGCACCGGCAGTTGATCTGGTTGCTACGGATTCAGCCACTGTGCCGGTAATCGCTGAGGCCGGTGGGGCAGAAGCAACCGTGCCAGCAGCTGAAACACCGGCGGCGGAGCCGGCAGCCAAAACCCCGGTTAAACGTGGCCGTCCTGCAGGAACAAAAACAGCCGCTGGTAAAACCAAAACCAGCGCGGCTGCGGCAAAAAAAACCACTGGCACAGCGAAAGCCAGAACGGGAGCAGCGGCAAAAACCGCTAAGCCGCAGTAAACGAAAGTGCCCCCGCGCACCCGGGCGGCACGGCTGAGGTAAACAGCAATGCTGCGTTAGTTCAGCTGTCCACCGTCCGACTTTTGAGAGAGAAGCGATGAGCCTTGTAGCCCGTAAAGACATCAATCCCGTTGAAGGTGACGCACCGGATTTCAATGACGGTGGCGTGACGGTGAAAGCCGGTGCGTTCTGGCCTGAAATCCGCCTGGCTGACCTGCGTAAATCAATGCGCCTCAACGGGACGGTGACAACGGACAGGCTTCAGCACAACACCCGCGAAGCGGTGAGAAGCGTGACGCGCCAGCTGGCTGACTGGAAAGCCATGCAGGAAGCCGAGGGATATGCGGAGCTGGATGCAGTGCCGGCTGATGAAATAGACGGGCAGTCTGAGCGGGTTTATTGCTTCCAGCGTGCGGTGTACTGCATGGCGAAAGCGCTGCTGACTGAAGGTTATCGCGACTTTGATACGACAGGGCAGGGAGGGAAACACGCGGCGGCGTTGACCTCTCAGATTGACACGCTCTGGCGCGATGCGAATTGGGCAATTCGTGACCTTCAGGTTATGCCGCGCGGTCTGGCGGAGCTGGTCTGATGATCGTGCAGGCGCTACAGGGCGACACGCTGGACCAGATTTGTCAGCGCTATTACGGGCGCACGCGGGACGTAACTGAGGCAGTGCTGGATGCCAATCCGGGGCTGTGTGAGTTCGGTCCGTTTCTCTCTGCGGGGCAGGAAATCTATCTGCCGGATATCGACCCGGCACCACAGGCGGAGATGGTGCAGCTATGGGACTGACCATGGATAGGGTTGTGTCGTTTCTCTCTTATCTTCCTTCGGCGTTTCTGACGTCACTGGGGCTGCTGTCTCTGACGCAGTGGGCAACGCTGATTGGCGTGGTGCTGGGCATCCTGACTTACCTGCTCAACCGCCGCCACAAACAGCGGATTGAAGAGGAAGAGAAGAAGCGCACGGCCATTTTTAAAGAGATGGCGGAGCGTGCGACACAGCACGATTTGCCGGATGTGGTCTGTGCGATTGAAGAAATCGCCAGGCTGGATAAGAGGCGAAAAACCGCATGAGCATGAAGCGTAAAGCTGTGACCTGTGCTGTATCCGTGATCATCGGGTTGATGGGTGTGAAGTACGCCGGCGAAATCCGTTCCAGCCCGCAGGGATTGGCGTTAATCGGTGATGCCGAATCGTGCCGGCGTGATCCTTATATCTGCCCGGCAGGCAAGCTGACCGCCGGCATTGGCTCTACCACGGCAATTGATGCCCATCACTTCTACAGCGATGAAGAAATTGCGGCGATGTGGGCCGATGACGTGAAGACGGCGGAGCGCTGTGTAAATCAGAACTTCAACGGGAGTGAGATGAATCAGAACCAGTTCGACGCCATGACCTCTGCGGCGTTCAACATGGGGTGCCTCAATCTCATCTGGTACACGGACCGCACCGGAAAGCGGGTGAAAACAACCATCTGGCGCAACGCGCAGGCCCGTCAGTGGGATGCGATGTGCGGGCGGCTGAATGACTTCATTAACGCCGGCGGCGTGAAGCTGGCCGGGCTGGTTAAACGCCGGGACGCTGAGTCCCGCCTGTGCCTGACGCGGGAGGACTGATGAGCCAGCTGAAGTTAAGTCCGGTGGTGATCCTGCTGATTGTGACCGTGCTGGCCATAGCAGTTGCCTGCTGGGAATTTCTGGCAAACCGCAGTGCTCAGGCCGAACTCAGCCAGGCGAAAAAAGATATCGACAGCGCTGCCACCGTGATCGGCAACGTGCAGCGCACCATGACCATTTTCAGCCAGATTTCAGCGGGGCGAGCCAGTGAAAAAGAATCTGATCGGCAACAGGGTGAAAAAGACCGCGCGGCGCTGCGTGCGTCACTGGCGGGTGACCGCTGCGCAGCTGAGCCTATGCCTGCTGATGCTCAGCGCCGGCTGTTCGACAAAGCAGACCGTATACGTGCCCGCGCAGTGTCCCCGCCTGCCGGCGGAACTGTATCAGGCAACGCCGGTGCCTGAGCCACGCATGGCGGGCAAGCGCCTGTCATGGGGCGAATTACTGGAATGGAATGATGCGTTGCTGGATGCGCTGGACAGCGCCAACAAAGACAAAGCCGCACTGCTGAAGGCAGACGGCGTAAGAGCGGGGAACTGACATGCTGAAGGCGGATTTACTCAGGGCGGCCATCGTGGCGCATCAGCCGTGGTTTGTGCAGAACCCTGACCGGCTGGAAGTGTATGTGACCAGCGGCAAAGTGATTGCCGGCGGCGCGGCTTCAGCCTCGTACAGCTACGGCTATGAATTGAACGTGCTGGCGATGGACTACCCGTATGACCTCGACAGCCTGACGATGCCGGTGCTGGGCTGGGCCCGGCGTCATCAGCCGTCGCTGCTGCTGAATCCTGCTCTGCGTCAGGAGGGCATCAGCTTTGATGCTGAGCTGCTCAATAACGATACAGCGGACATTCTCTTTGTCATCAAAGCCAGTGAAATGGTGATCGTAACTTTTGATGGGAACGGCAAGCCGCAGGCTAAGCACCGCGATGAACCGCTTCACGAAGATATGTTCCCGCCAGATGATCAGTGGTCACTGCTTGCCATCAACGACAACACCGGTGAAGAGCTGCCGCTGACGGAGGGTGACGCCAATGGCTGATGTGCTGATGTTTCATGAGCTGGACGCGATAATCCGCGATGTGATTGGTGTAAGCAAAGCCACCACGCGGCGCAGCATGGCGCGGCGTATTGCCGGCGATATTCGCCGCAATCAGCAAAAGCGTATAGGCAGGCAGAAGAACCCGGACGGCACGGCGTATAAAGCCCGCCGCAAAAAGAAAATCGGCACCCAGGGTGGCATTCGTTTTCTGTGGAACGGTCAGACGCGCAGCCTGCGCAACTGGCGACACAGCAAGGGCCGCTATGGTGACCGCATGATCACCGGCTTTGATGAAGAGCGCGGTTCAATCCGATCCTTTCTGCGTGATGACATTGAGCGCTATCTCAGCGTTGACCTGCGCCGCAGCGAGAAGATCAAGACGAAGCCTGATCCAATGTTCCGCCGGCTGCGTCAGACGCGTTTCCTGAAGGCGAGCGCATACCCGGATGCGGCAGTGGTGGGCTTTACTGGCCGTGCTGCAGCGATTGCCCGGATTCACCAGAACGGTTTAAGCGATAAGGTTTCTCACAACGCTACCGCGCGTTATCCGCAGCGCCAGCTGCTGGGGCTGACGGAGGCTGATCTGGATGCGGTGACTGAAGCCATTACTGATGCGCTGAAGGGGGCCAGATGAATGATTTAACGCTGGCGGAGCTGTATCGGTTGCTGATGAACCTGATCCGTTTTGGCACCGTGATTGAGGTCGATTTAGTGCAGACGGTGGCGCGCGTACAGACCGGTGAGCTACAGACGGACTGGATACGGTGGGGTGTAGCCCGCGCAGGTGATGCCGTGGACTGGTGGGCACCCTCCGTGGGTGAGCAGGTTGTGTTACTGGCTCCAGGTGGTGCGCTGGAAAACGCGGTGATCGCCTTCAGTCTTTACAGCGATTACGCGCTACCGCCTGACAACGGCAAGAAAACCAACGTGACGCGCTACCCGGACGGGGCGAAGAAAAGCTATGACCCGGCCAACGGTCTGCTGAGCCTGCTGGGCATGATTTCGGGGATGGTCAGCATGAGCGACACGCTCACCATCAATGTGGGGCGGCTCGTTATCAACGCGGGTGAAACCGTCATCAACGGCGAAGTGGTACAGGGTGGCGGCAAGATGAGTTCAAACGGGATTGTGGTGGATTCTCACGTGCATGGTGGCGTGAAGTCAGGCGGCGATATGTCAGGAGGCCCGCAGTGAGCACAAACTGGCAGGGCATGAGCAGCGATGACGGCTCGCTACTGACCGATGAGGCGCACCTGCACCAGTCGGTGAATGACATCCTGATGACGCCGACAGGCTCCCGCGTGATGCGCCGTGAATACGGCTCAGCGCTGTTCTCGCTGATTGACCAGCCTGATAACCCTGCGACCCGCTTAAAGCTGATGTCTGCGGCCTGTATCGCGCTCTGGCGCTGGGAACCGCGACTGACGCCGGTATCCGTGACCGTTGAAACCACGGAGCAGGGTGCGGTGCAAATGCATGTGACATCACGCCGCACCGATACGTCATCAACCATTTCAACTGATATCACGCTGAGGGACGGGCAATGAGCGGAGTTATCGACTTATCACAGCTGCCGGTGCCGCAGGTCGTAGAGGTGCCGGATTTTGAGGCGCTGCTGGTTGAGCGCAAAGCGTATTACGTCTCGCTGTTTCCGGTTGCTCAACAGACCGCAGTAGCCAGGACGCTTGAGCTGGAATCGGAGCCGGCAACGAAGCTGTTACAGGAAGGGTGCTATCGCGAAATTCTGCTATGCCAGCGCATCAACGAGGCGGCGGTGGCGGGGATGGTGGCCTTTTCCAGCGGCACTGACTTAGACAATCTGGCCGCTAACAACAGCGTGACGCGACTGGTTATCACGCCGGCAGATGATACGGCTGTGCCGCCGGTTGAGGCGGTGTATGAGGATGACAGTGATCTGCGCCCTCGCGTGCCGGCAGCGTTTGAAGGCCTGTCCGTGGCGGGCCCGACAGCGGCATATGAGTTTCACGGACGCAGCGTGGATGGCCGCGTGCTGGACATTTCAGCAACCAGCCCGAGCCCTGCCGTGGTCGTGATCACCGTGCTGAGCCGCGAAGGTGACGGCACCGCGCCGGCTGATTTACTGAGTGCAGTGAACGTTGCGCTGAACGGCGAAGACGTGCGCCCGGTGGCTGACCGGCTGGAAGTACAGAGCGCGGATATTCAGAGCTACCAGGTAAAAGCGAAGCTGCACCTGTTTGACAACGTGGCAAGTGCGCCCTGTCTGGAAGCTTCGCAGGCCGCGCTGGCGGCGTATCTGGTCGAGCAGAAAAAGCTGGGGCGCAGCGTGCGCCGTGATTCTTACAGTGCCGTACTGCGTGTTGCCGGCGTGGACTGGGTTGAGATGGCTGAACCCAGCGTTGACCTGATATTTGACCGCACGCAGTCCGGTAACTGCACGGCGGTAACAATCGAACTGGCTGCGGATGAGGTGATCACGTGAGCCTGAAAGGCGGTCTGTTGCCGCCAACCGCGACTGAGACTGAGATCCGCCTGGCGGAAGCGCGTAGCGGATTAAGTGCGCTGCGGGTGCCGCTGCGGGATATCTGGAATCCCGATACCTGCCCGGTTTCCCTGTTGCCCTATCTGGCGTGGTCACGCTCAGTTGATCGCTGGGATGAGAGCTGGTCAGAAGCGGTAAAGCGGCAGGTGGTGAAAGATGCGTTTTTCGTGCACCGCCGCAAGGGAACCATCAGTGCTATCCGCCGGGTCGTTGAGCCGTTCGGCTTCCTGATCCGCGTTAAAGAGTGGTGGCAGACCGGTGATGTGCCCGGCACGTTCAGGCTGGACATCGGCGTTGAAGAGCAGGGTATCACTGAAGAAACCTATCTTGAGCTTGAGCGGCTAATCAGCGATGCCAAGCCGTGCAGCCGACACCTGCTGGGGATCAGCATCAATTTACAGACAACAGGCGAGATGTTCATGGGTGCCGGTTGTTACGTAGGGGAAACGCTGACCGTTTATCCCTACACACCAGAAGTAATAGAGGTCGGCGCTACAGCGTATGCCAGCGCAGCGATCCACTTAATCGATACAATGAGGGTATGACATGGCTTCAAAATTTTATGCCCTGCTGACCACGCGCGGAGAGGCCAAGCTGGCTCAGGCCGTAGCACTGGGCACGCAGCTGAAAATCACACAGATGGCCGTGGGTGACGGTGGTGGTGTGCTGCCAACGCCTAACGGCAGCCAGACCAAGTTGGTCAATCAGGTTCGCATTGCGGCCATCAACACGCTGAGCGTTGATCCGGTTAATGTCAGCCAGATTATTGCTGAGCAGGTGATCCCCGAAAACGAGGGTGGTTGGTGGATTCGTGAAATCGGTCTCTTTGATGATGCAGGCGAACTGATTGCTGTTGCGAACTGTGCGGAAACCTATAAGCCACTGCTGGCTGAAGGTTCAGGCCGCACGCAGGTTATCCGCATGATTATCGCCGTGAGCAGCACTGACGCGGTTTCGCTGAAGATTGATCCATCAGTGGTGCTGGCTACGCGCAAATACGTTGATGACAAGGTCATTGAGGTTAAAGCCTACGCTGACAGCATGATGAAAGCGCACCTTGATGCAACTGATCCACATCCGCAGTACGCGCCAAAAGCGAACCCGACTTTTACTGGAACGCCTAAAGCGCCAACCCCTGTCACCGGCAATAACAGCACTCAACTGGCGACTACTCAATTTGTACAGTTGGCGATTGCTGCACTGGTCGATTCATCACCGGCGGCGCTGGATACGCTCAAAGAACTGGCTGATGCACTGGGTAATGATCCGAACTTCGCCGCAACGATGACCAATCAGCTTGCGCTCAAGGCACCGATTGCCGGGCCTACCTTTACCGGTGTGCCAAAAGCTCCAACTGCTGCGGTGGGTAACAACACAACTCAATTGGCTACCACGGCTTTTGTACAAGCAGCAGTAGCAGCACTGGTTGCTTCATCACCGGCGGCTCTGGATACATTAAAAGAGTTGGCAGATGCGCTTGGTAATGACCCTAATTTTGCTACCACGGTGATGAATGCACTTGCTGGAAAAGCGGCATTGGCAGGAAGCACCACCCAAAAGTTTTGGGTGCTTAGTGCACCGGGTGACAACAATGCAGCGGTGCCCGTTTCACTTCTTAACTCTGGGCTTGCAAGTAAAGCCGGATTAAATGGTGATTCAAATCAGACCTTCTATGCGCAAACTAATGATGGAGCCACTGCGGTAGTCAACAATACGCGTCTCGGCAACGTTTTGGGTGGGTTCGCCTATCGTGGAGGAGATCCGTCACAAGGGTTTGCCGTAGCAGGCGGGACAGGTGCAAATAGCGCCGTTGCTTATGGGCAGTTCCAATCAGGCACCAACGGAAATGGAGCCTGGACAAAACTCCCCGGGGGCGGGCAGTGGTGCCGTCAGAACCTGACGTTAGCTGCAAATGCTACAACCACATGGACCTATCCAACTGGGTTTGTAGCAGCACCAGCGGTGTTTATTACCGCCATTAACGGTGCGTTTTCCTGCTGGCTTAATGGTATCGGGCCGGGTAACTGCGGGATCTACAATAACGGACCTGCGCTTAACGTTAACCTTTACGCTGTGTGGTGATAATGATGGAAGATGAATTGGTTATTCAGACAGAGGCGGCAGTAAAAGAAGATTTTTTTTCTAACCGATACTTTGTCTCACTGAATGCAGATAAATACGTTGATGGAATGCAGGTTGCTGTGACACAGGCGGAAGCGGATAGCTTTGATTCACAAGGCTTGATTGAATTGGCAAAAGATAAGTTTGAAGCTATTGGTCAGGACTGCCAGCTAATCGATGGAGATGTGGTAAAAGGGCCGCCTATGGTTGTCACGCTTAATACTGAAGCCAGACAGGCGATTCTGGCAGTACGCTTGCGTGAAGCCAGTGAGAAGGTGCAGACGCTTCAGGATGCTGTTGATCTGGATATGGCAACCGAGGAAGAGAAAACAAGTCTGACCGCCTGGAAGAAATACCGTGTTTTGCTTAGTCGGGTTGATGCGATAGCGCAGGCACCTGAAGAGTGGCCCCAGCAGCCAGAATAAAAAAAAGCGCCTATGTGGCGCTTTTTTCTTGTCGCGTTTCCAGCATCAAAGCAGTGATAGCACGTCACTGGCCGTCACGCTTCCCAGCCCTTCGCGAATATCCTCACTCTGTTTTTTCAGCGTCAGCGTAAACTCAATTTTCTGTGCCTTTCCGTCCGACATAAATTCAGTGCGGTTCTCGCGAATGTTGGTAATGGCAAACATGCCGTAAATCGTGCCAGTACCTTCAATCAGCGGCCATGCCTTACCGCCATAAGCCATCGTGCGAAGCGCGGCCAGTGACATATCACCACCGGTTATTTCCGGATATAGCGTGCCGGTAAGTGTGATCGTATCTTCGCCCGCTCCGATGTACTGCCACTTTGCCGATTTCCCTACCCGGTCATTTTTAACGTGACGAAATTCTGTCTGCTGCTCCAGCGACTGATATGGCGCTGTCTGGCGCATGAAAACGAACATGCCGTAAATCATCATCATAAAATCACCTATTCTCTGTCGCGCAGCTGTGAGCGGCGGCGGTTATCACGTTCGCGCAGCAGCCCGTCAAGCTCGCGGCGCACCGCTGAAGCCAGGCTCTTTTCGTCCATTTTTGCGCTTTCGTAAAAATTAATTGTCAGATTAATCACGTCGCCGCCCGCAGCTGCGCTGATGGCGGCTGTCGTCAGGCCGTCCGGATTTGACCGTCCTGCAGGTGTGACAGGGACGGGCATAGCTGCTGAAAGTGCCCGTGTTGGCCATGTCGCTAAGCCGCGCACCATGTCGCCTACGCGCTGGGTAATTCCGGCCATGCTCGATGCGGGAGTGCTAATCGTTGGCTCCCGCCAGTCACCCACAACCGGTAGCACCGGAGGATGGTCTTTAAACACTATTTTGCCGAGCTTGTCAGGATCGCGGGCTGCGGCGCTGACATCAGTGGCGCTGTCAGCGGCTGACTTTTTCTTTTTGCCGGGATTGGTGCCTTTGAGTGCGTCAAAGCCTGAAGCGCTGGCCGGAGATGCGGCAGGCGGTGATGCCGGTGGCTTGGGTGGTGCATTCTGAACGGCTGCGGCAACGGTTGTTGCTGGCACAGGGTTCCATGCCTGCGCGACCATCTTTTTCTGCTTGTCGTCCCATATGTACATGACCTGCGCTTTAGGCTTAACCGGTGCGGCGGCGTCCATGACGTTTGCGACCTCTTTGGCGGCATTTGCTGCTTCAGGTATGGCGCCAAGTTTTTTCAGCAGGTAGCCAATACCCTCAGCCACTTTAATGATGACGCTGAGCACGCTGGAAACCGCATTGCCTACAATCATCCCGAATGACTGACCGGCTTCCGTGCACTCCTTCAGGGAGTCAGCAGATGTTTTCACCGGTTCAAAGAGATTTTTAAACCAGTTCCACACGCCAGAAATCGCGTTGCCGATGCCCTCAAATACCGGAACCAGCCCTGAAAACGCGGAGCGAACAGGGGCAAGCCCTGTGATTAAGCCGTCAAAGAATCCACTGAAGAAGGCTTTGATCTGTGACCAGTATTTCCAGATAAGCAGTGCTGCTGCTGCAACGGCTGCAACGAGCAGACCGATAGGGCTCAGCAGAAAACCAATAATGGATGAAACACCGATGAGCGCATATCTGATTGCCGCGAGGGGGGATGTGGCCACCCACATCAGGGTTGTTCCAATCTTGCTGGCACCTGCTGCAAAGGTGGCAAAGGTGGTCGCGGCCATTGCTGACATCTGTGCCCGCAGCAATGTCAGCGTCTGAAGGGGATTGCGAAAAGCCGATATCAGCGCCTGTCCGGCATTTTCTGCCTGCTCTTTTATGGCATTTAACGCGCCGCCTTTGAATGAATTAAGGATGCCTCCCTCATCATCGTTGTCTCCGCCTTTCAGGGCGCCAAGACCTTCCCTGATCCTCTCAAGCCAGCTGACACCTTCAGCAGCTTCGCTGCCTGAGAACAAACTGATGAAGGATCTAAATGCTTCACCTGCTGAGCCGGATGCCGGGATGATGTTTTTGAACCGCGCCGCCATGCCCGCCAGTGAAGCGAGAGCGCCGCCAAAGCCCCTCCCGCCGCCAAGCAGCGTCAGGCCGAGTCGCATGGCACCCAATGGCACAAGCACTGCACCGATGGTCAGCGCCAGCGATCCCATTATGGCAAGCGCTACGCCAATGACGGCGGCAACCTTCAGGAGGGAAGCGACTACCGCAGGATTGGCTTCTGCCCACGCCCGAAAACGCTGCGTTATCTGTGTAACGTATTTAATGACGCTCATGGCGGGGCCGCGCAGCGTTTCGCCCAGGCTGCTGAAGCTGTTATTCATAGCGGCTTTGGCAATCAGATACTGCGCGGACACAGAGTCTTTGTTGATATCTGACTCGCGGCGCATTGAGCCTTTTGAGGCTTCGCCATTGACCAGCTGTAACTGCCGGTAAAGTTCGGGAAGGTTGTTTGCCAGTTTGGCTGCGTCATCACCGAATTCTTTACCAAAAATCTGCGTCAAAACGGATGTCTGTTTATCAGGGCTGAGTTTCTTCGCCGCCTCGAGCACGGTAATAATGGTGCCCATTGCATCTGTCGGCATCGCCTTCTGGATTTTTTCAGCGCTGAGGCCAAGCGAATTCAGGCCATCGGTAAAGTTCTGACCCTGTGTGGTGGCAATAGCAAGCTCACGCACCATCGCATTGGTAGCGCTGGCGGCAATTTCTGGCGCAGCGCCTAACGTCAGGAAAGTCGAGCCCAGCGCGGCCGCTTTACGGTAATCGAGCTTGTCTGCAATACCACCTACACGCTGTAGCACGTCGATAATGTCTGCACCCTTGGACTTTGCATTGTCATCCAGGTAGTTAAGGGCATCACCGAGCTGCTCAATATTCTGCGTAGGCACTTTGTACAGGCCGGCGATTTTACCCAGACTTTCAGACAGCTCGCCGGCGGGCAGGTCGAACGAGGTAGCGGCCATTGCTGCAGTATTGGCAAAGCTCATTAAATCGGCTTTTTGCTTTTCCCAGGGATCGTCACCGTTTGACACACCCATGCGTGCGCCCCCGGCGACGAGCGCGGCATAATCCTGCGCACCATTTTCCATAGGAAGGTTTTCGCTGGCCGCTTTGATGGACTTTTGCAGGTCGTAATACTGTGCGGTGCGGTTGCCACTGGCGTCGCGCAGGTCATTAACCTGCTTGGCGACGTCCTTCATGGCATCTTCCATGCTGGCGTAGCTGGTTAAAGATTTCACGACTGGCGCAACTGTAGCGGCACCGGCTACAACGGCTTTCATCCCGCCGCCGGTCAGGCTGTCGCGTCGCTCTTTTGCTCTGTCGTAATTACCCTGAGCGCGACTGACCGCCGCCAGCCTTCGCTGCTGTTCTGATAGTTGCCTATTGTATTCGCCTGTCCTGCGGCTGATTTGTTCTGTGGCCGTTGAACCATTACGCAGCACAATACCGTGGCGCAACATGGAGGAGCTCAGCGCGCCAAGTTTCGCGCGTTCCTCATTCTGTGCACGCGTCAGCTGACGGATACTTTCTGATTGTCGCTTCAGTGCGGCAGTCTGCTCTTCGGTGCGCTGACTGGCCGGGCCAAAGCTGTCACGCAGCTCTTTAGCTTTGTTCTTTGCTTCGTTCAGCTGCTGTGCGGTTTTCTGCGAGGCGCGCGTAAGCCGGTCAAAACTGGCGGCGTTGCGCTCCATGCTTTTCAGGGAGGACTGCGTGTCGCGGATTTGGGAGGCCAGCGCGGCTGCGCTTTTCTGCGCGGCGCTGGCAGGACTGGTGAGCTTATTAACCGCGTCGAAGGCGACGCGGATACTGAGATTGCGATCTGTCATTCTTCGCTTCCGCTACGGGCTACCGCGCGCGAATGCCAGTCAATCAGTTCATTCACGGGCATGTCATCAAACGCGGACGGCGGCCAGTGAAAGATAACGGCGATATCTGCGATCAGTTCATCGGTCAGAACCGCCGGGCACGGTATTACGCGTCTTCCGCTTCGGTCGTGCTGGTCACGGAGGACGGTGCCAAAAAATCAGCCACTTCTTTAGAGAGTTCTGCGAAGTCGCGCACGTCCAGCAGTGATACTTCAGATTCAGTCAGCGCCGGACTGGTGACGCGTGGCAGCAGCTTTATCAGTGAATCGACGTCGCTGGTCATGACGTCATACAGCTTCAGTCCGCGCAGGGAGCCGGTTTGCTGCATGGCTTCGGTGACGGTGACTTCTTTGATCTCGCTGTTTTTACGGATGACCGGTTTTACCAGGGCGATAGGTTTACGCATTTTTTTATTCCTGTTGAACCGGCGGATGCCCGCCGGTGAATTGATTGAGTCGGGTTAATTACAGGCCGATATTGGTGCGGTGTTTCTCTAGGATGTCCACACCGTCAACCTTCCAGATCATGTTGAGCAGGTCGATTTCAAACAGCTCATCGCCATCTACAGTGATCTTGCAGTAGGTATTTTTCAGCGTGTACTTGTGCTGCGTGTTATCCCCTTGCTTAGCCGAGCCCCAATCCATTTCTGTCACGCGGCCGCGCGTCTGGATTTCACAGGCTATAGCTTCGCCGGAGGCATCGTCGGAATAGGAACCAGCAAAGCGCAGCTGCGTACCGTCGATGTTAGCGCCATAGGTTTTAAGCATTTCCACTGACAGACCGCCCATAGTGAGCTCCATATCCAGCGCACCTGCTTCAAACCCCATGTGAGCGGCTACCGCGCCCACCATGCCCGCGCCCTGATAATCCTCCGTTTTACGGGTGAGCTTTGGCGTGGTGAGTTCTTCCGCCTGACCGAGAAAGCTCAGGCCGTTCAGGTAGGTGTTAAACAGAAATAGCTTTTTGGGTAATGACATAGATGGCTCCCGTTACGCCGCGAGCTGATCGAATACCGCAAAGTATTCATCGGTGAATTCCTGTACCAGACCCAACTGCTCAAGCGGCGGAACCGGCGTGTATTTGTAGCGAATCTTCAGCTTGCCACCGCGCAGATCGCCCGTGGCGTTATCGTTCTTGTCATACCAGCAGCTGAAGCCGAGAAGGCGACCTGAAGTGACCAGCGCTGAGCCTTTCTGATTGATGCCGTCGATAATGTCCTTCACCAGTGATGGCGTCAGGGGCTTATCGATATAGCTAAAGTGCGCTTCAGCAATCATGTCGGCCATGATCTGGGCGGTGCGGGTGTAGCTTTCAAACGTGTAGGTTTCGGCATCACAGGTACGTGAACCCCAGAAGCGAAAGCCGCCGCGCTTAATCAGCGTGGTGATACCGTTGCTGTTAAGCTCGTCTGCGTCCGTATCGGTGCCCTGAAGCGACCAGTACACATCAGCGGAAATACCCAGCACGTTATTTACAACCACGTTAGAAATGGTTTTGTGCCAGCCCTGCTCAGCGTCAATTTTTGCACGCAGGCCGATAGCGTATGCGGTGGCGGGAATGGTTTCGTTTTTGGCGCTCGCAGAGTTGTAAGCAATGAATGACGGCCAGATGATCATCAGTTCGCGCTGAGCAAACGTCTCGCGATAGGCTTTTGCCTCGGCGATGGTGTTGCAGTTGTACGCGCTGATATAGGCGAATGCGCGGAGATTTTCCGCAATGACGCCCAGCTGTGCGGCAACGGCTTCGGAATCCAGTCCCGGAACGGCCAGCACACGTGGCGTTTCGCCAACACTTGCCGGTGCTGAAAGCAATGCGAACATGCCTTCATAACGGCCAGCAGAATTTACGCCGCCAATGATCAGTTGTTCCTGAGTTGGAGCAGCTTCGCCATCTGCTGGCACATAGGTTGAAGCATCCGGCACGCGAATAACGACAACCTTCGGGCTTGCCTGGTCAGAAATCGCTTTCAGGGTGGTATGCAGCGTGCCTTTTTTACCGGCTTTGCCAAGTACGCTGCTCACGCGGGTTACAAGTACCGGCGTGTTAAGTGGAAACGTTGTCGCGTCTGCGTCATCCGCGATACAGATCACACCAATAGTTGATGTGTCGATATCACGGATAAGCGTGCTGAGGTCGGTAGTTTCCGTCGTCTTCACGCCGTGGTGATAAGTGTCGGTCATGGTCTCATTGCCTCTCGTTGATGAGTGAATTAATCATCAACTTCTGCCGGCATGAATTCACGCGCCGGAGGTTGTCACATCCCCCTTACAACCGGTGCTGGCTGGCGAAACTCTCGCGCACGCGGGAGGATGCGACAGGGGGAAATTATGCTGAATATTCTGGATAACGATTTAACGCCACGACCTGCTTATCGGCTGACGATTGACGGTGCAGTATCCGCAAATCTGGATGCGCGTCTGATGTCGCTGACGCATACCGATAATCGTGGGTTTGAGGCTGATCGCATTGAGCTGACCATTGATGACTCTGACGGTCTGGTATCGATGCCGGCACGTGGCGCAAAGGTCACAGTGGCCTTTGGCTGGCAGGGGCAGCCACTGGTAAGCAAAGGGGAATTTGTTGTTGATGAAGTCTCGCATCAGGGGCCGCCTGATCGACTTATTGTGACGGCACGCAGCGCGGATTTCCGCGACGATTTCAACGTGAAGCGTGAGTATAGCTGGCATAACGTGACTACAGGCTATGTGGTATCGGCTATTGCGGGGCGCTATGGACTTAAGCCGGTGGTGAGTGTATCGCTGAAAGATATTGGTATTGACCATGCTGACCAGACAAGTGAGTCAGATATCAGTTTCCTCACGCGAATGGCGCAGATGCTGGGCGCGGTTGCCACTGTAAAAAACGGTTCACTGTTGTTCATCGTGCCGGGTAAAGGTGTGTCTGCCAGCGGGCGCGTGCTGCCGGCCATCACCATTACCCGCGCAAGCGGTGACAGTCATTCATTCCGGGTGGCAGACAGGGATGCTTATACCGGCGTGCAGGCTTATTGGCTTGATCTCAATTTCGGGAAGAAAAAGCCCACCACGGTAAAGCGCCGGCGGAAAAAGAAAAAGGTGGAGACTGCGCCTGCTTCCAGCAAGAAAGAGGGTGACTATGTTGAGGGTGCTGAAGGTAACGTGTTCGTGATGCGCCAGACGTATAAAACGGAACGGGCGGCCCGGCGAGCTGCTGCGGCAAAGTGGAATGAACTTCAGCGCGGTGCGGCGGAATTTAATATCACCCTGGCACGCGGACGCGCGGATTTGTTCCCAGAGCTGCACGCCAACGTGTCAGGCTTTAAACCTACGATTGATGCCGCTGACTGGGTGATTAAACGGGTAAATAACACCATTGATGAAAACGGCTTTATTACCGGGCTGGAACTGGAAGTGCGGATAACGGACTGGGATGCTGAGCAGTCTGATGAAAATTCTGAATAGATTATAAATCAGACATCTCCTAAACTAGGCGGCGAGTTTAATCAGAAGTGGTGAGGTCTTATGTTCACCTGCCCAAAGTGTAACGCCGCCGCAAGAACCCGTACCAGCCTGATGCTCAGCAAAGAAACTCGTCGCAGCTATCACCAGTGCACGAACATGCTGTGCGGGCAGTCATTCACTACTCTGGAGAGTGTAGAAAATTACCTGAACAATGTGACTCCTTCCGCCAAGGCACACATCATACCGGAAGGTGTTTTTCCGCGCTCCAATTATGGTGAAAACCAACTAACCCTTTCACTCTGAAAATCTGACCCCGCCTAGCGGGGTTTGTCTTTTGCAAAATTCCGACAAATGCTCGATTAATCATTCAGGTAATGCCGATGGCTATAAGGGAAAATTACGATGCGACAGAAAATGATGCTCATTCAGGTATATGAACCCGAGAGAGAACATTTCATTGAAAAACATAATTTTTTTGTCAATGAATCAAACAAAAGAATCATTAGTCAGTTTTCTGACATCGAAGGGGATTCAGATAAGTTTGCCGATGATTGGTTAGACTCATCACAACAATACTTTGATCCTGAATATGATGATGCTGGCTCATTTTATGAAAGGGCAAATGAGAAGGCTTTAGAACATTATTTTTTACTCAGCGATATGAAAAAAAATGCCATATTAGCTATGACCGCATCAATTTTTCATCATTGGGATAAAACATTTAGAGCTTGGATGGTAAAAGAGTTAAGATTTACGACGGATAAAAAATCAGCTGATGAAATCTGGAATGCATCACTCCCAAAAATTGCTGGTTTTTTTAAGCTTCATGGATGGGACATGGCTGCCGAACCTGCCATGAAAAAGATTATGGTGCTTCAGGAAGTTGTTAATGCATATAAGCATGGAGAAGGTAGATCATTTAAAAATCTCACCGAAAATCATACAGAATATCTTGACGACTATCTTAATCAGATGAATGTTGATGAGCCCGGAAGATACAAAGCTAGGTATGAAAATCTTTGCGTTAGTGAGAAGCAGTTCGCTGAATTTGCAGATGCTATTAGGAGCTTCTGGAATGCAATCCCGGCAGCGTTGTATTGGCGGGAAAATGAAGAGTGATCCAATCAAATGGCCCCTCATAGAAGGGGCGCATTTTAATCATGTGCTCAGTCGGTGGACGTATTTTTTATTTATGGCTTATTGCTAATGTCACAACAATCAGGGCAAGTGTGTGTTCCTTCTCCAAGCCATGAACTCATTTCTTCTTCAGGCCATTCCGATCCACATACGTCGCAAGTTACTTCGATAGAACCAGAATCTTCAGCGCCGCAAAGTGTGCAACGATATCCTGTAGGGGAATCATGATTTGTAATCATTGTTTCATGCCCACAATAATCGCATAAATACTCTTTCCAATTGACGAAATCCATAAATTTTGGCCTAACTCCACGGAAAGCTTCTTTTCTGGCGTCAGCTACATCCAAATGACTTTCATGAATATTATGTTCGTATTCGTCGCATAAAATGTTGTATGTTTTCGAAACTTCCTCTGTAACCTCTTTATCTAAATCATATAGGCTAAAGATGTCCGATATCTCAGATAGTCCTCTGACTAAGCGCCCCATAGCCAAACGGACATATTTCACAGTGAATGCGAATTCGTAATGCTCGATTGCATTACGTAGCTCTTTCATCCAGGTAATATCATCTTTTAATTCTTCATCAATAAAATCAACTGATGTTACGCTGCACTTTTCGCATATTGCCATCGAGAGTGCGTCATCTAGAGTAATGGTGTGAGGATTGGGGAAGTCTTTAATAAGATTTTCGAAGTTGAAATCCTCACCCTCCATCTTAATAAATGCTTCGAGTAGATTTATTTCTTCTTTTTTTGCGCGGGTTTTTACTGCTTTAAAGCACTTTGTGAATATTAGATTTTCATCCAGTGTCTGGATGTACATTTTCATCGTTAATTCAAAGCAATGAGATAAATGAAGTATGGCGAATTTAAATGCCTTGTAGTCACCATCTTCACCTTGTTTAAATTTCCTAATTGCCTCATTAAAGCTATCTAAAGCGTTAGATTTAAGGTCTAGTTTAAATTCCATTTTTTTCTCCTTGGGCTGTGTTGAAGCGGTGGAATTTTTTTTATAACAAGCTACTCATCTTGAAGTGAAAGTCATCTTACCCAACTAACCTATGACTCTGAGTTGAAGAATGGAACCCTCTGTGTGAGCAGAGGGTTCATTAGATGTGGTCAATGGGTGGACATTAAATGAAATAATTCCTTTTATTTCAAGTGATTAAAGAAATTAAATGGACACCATCCCTGTCTTCCCCCGCATGATGCGGGGGTTTTTTTTGCCTGTCATTTCTCTCTAACATCATTGCCTTAAAATTCAATCACGCAGCACACTTATGCCGATGATAAACTTTAGCCATCTTGAGACCTAAAGGCCGCACCTATGAAGCGTGCGACCCGGCGAGGCATAGCATGGATTCTTCCTATGCAAAGTTAGTGAATCGGGCGGCGCTGGCGGCAACTACGCTGGCGACATTGCTGTTAATCGTGAAAATTTTCGCCTGGTGGCATACCGGTTCAGTCAGTATGTTGGCGGCGTTAGTAGATTCATTGGTGGATATCGCCGCTTCACTCACCAATTTGCTGGTAGTGCGCTATTCACTGCAGCCGGCCGATGACGATCACACCTTCGGCCACGGTAAAGCCGAATCCCTGGCCGCGCTGGCGCAAAGCATGTTTATCTCCGGCTCGGCGCTGTTTCTGTTTCTCACCGGCATTCAGCATCTGGCCTCACCCGAAACCTTACATGCGCCGCTGGTGGGTATTGTGGTGACGGTGATTGCGCTGTTTTCAACCCTGACGTTGGTTGCTTTCCAGCGCTGGGTGGTGCGACGCACGCGCAGCCAGGCGATTCGCGCAGACATGCTGCACTATCAATCTGACGTGGTGATGAACGGGGCAATATTGGTCGCTCTCGTTTTGAGCAGCTATGGTTTTGTACGGGCGGATGCGTTGTTCGCGCTCGGCATCGGCGTTTACATTCTCTATAACGCGTTGCGGATGGGTTATGACGCGGTACAGGCGCTGTTGGATCGCGTTTTGCCCGAGCATGAAACGCAGGAGATTATCAACGTGGTGACCAATTGGCCGGGCGTACGCGGCGCGCATGCATTACGCACGCGACAATCGGGCCCCACGCGTTTTATCCAGCTGCATCTGGAGATGGAAGATCAGCTGCCGCTGGTGCAGGCCCATCAGGTGGCCGCTCAAATTGAGCAGGCGTTACTCAAGAGGTTTCCCGGCTCAGACGTCATCATCCATCAAGATCCCTGTTCTGTTGTGCCGAGCAATCAACATGGATTTTTTCAAGGTTAGCGACTTAAAATCATGCAATTACACAAAAAAAGTGACGTAACGCTAACAACTCTGTAAAAAATTAGCGAAAACTTGTCTGACCTGAATCAATTCAGCATCAAGCGTTTGATATACTATTTTGCAACTATTAAGCCATGCGATCGCGAGCTGGTCCACGCCGGACACATGGCAGGAATAATCCTTAGTTTTTGAACAATCCAGAGGTTGTCATGATCAAAAAAATCGGAGTACTGACCAGCGGCGGCGACGCCCCAGGCATGAACGCAGCCATTCGCGGAGTTGTACGTTCCGCGCTGAGTGAAGGACTGGAAGTTTTTGGTATTTACGACGGCTATCTGGGATTGTACGAAGATCGCATGATCAACCTTGACCGCTACAGCGTGTCAGACATGATCAACCGCGGCGGCACCTTCCTCGGTTCCGCCCGCTTCCCAGAATTCCGCAACGATGAAGTGCGCCAGACCGCGATTGATAACATGAAAAAGCGTGGTATTGATGCGCTGGTGGTTATCGGCGGTGATGGTTCCTACATGGGTGCCAAGCGCCTGACTGAAATGGGCTTCCCGTGCATCGGCCTGCCTGGCACCATTGATAACGACGTAGCAGGTACTGATTACACCATCGGTTACTTCACTGCGCTGGAAACCGTGGTTGAAGCGATTGACCGCCTGCGTGACACCTCATCTTCCCACCAGCGTATCTCCATCGTGGAAGTGATGGGCCGTTACTGCGGCGATTTAACCCTGGCGGCAGCGATTGCCGGTGGTTGCGAGTTCATCGTGCTGCCTGAAATCCCGTATACCCGTGAAGAGCTGGTTGCTGAAATCAAAGCCGGCATTGCCAAAGGTAAAAAGCACGCCATCGTGGCGATCACCGAGCACATCTGCGATATCGACGATCTGGCGCACTTCATCGAAGCTGAAACTAAACGCGAAACCCGCGCTACCGTTCTCGGTCACATTCAGCGTGGCGGCGCACCTTGTGCCTATGACCGCATTCTGGCCTCGCGCATGGGTTCCTACTCCATCGAGCTGCTGCTACAAGGCTACGGCGGACGCTGCGTCGGTATTCAGAACGAAAAGATGGTGCATCACGACATCATCGATGCGATTGAAAATATGAAGCGTCCATTCAAACGCGACTGGCTGGATACCGCGAAAAAACTCTACTGATTATTCAGCATCAAGGCGCGACGTGATTCGCGCCTTTTTTATGCCTGCTCATATTCCGTGGGGTTATAACAGCTTATTTTTAATTCTTTAATCCGTGGATAAGTTTGTGTCAGTCTTGTTCTATAACGACCTCGGGAGAGCAAGCAATGAATAAGTGGAGTATTGGTGTCACCCTGTTACTGGCTTCAACCAGTGTTCTGGCAAAGGATATTCAGTTGTTAAACGTCTCTTACGATCCAACCCGTGAGCTGTACGAGCAGTACAACAAAGCGTTTAGCGCGCATTACAAGCAGGAAACCGGCGACAATGTGGTGATTCGCCAGTCGCACGGCGGTTCAGGTAAACAAGCAACCTCAGTGATCAATGGCATCCGTGCTGATGTGGTTACGCTGGCGCTGCAATCTGATGTCGATGCTATTGCTGACCGAGGTCGTATCAATAAAGACTGGATTAAGCGCCTGCCGGACAACTCCGCACCCTACACCTCAACCATCGTGTTCCTGGTGCGCAAAGGCAACCCGAAAGGCATTCATGATTGGCCAGATCTGATCAAACCGGGCGTTTCCGTCATCACGCCAAACCCGAAAACGTCAGGCGGTGCACGCTGGAATTATCTGGCTGCATGGGGCTGGGCGCTGGATCAGAACAACGGCGATCAAGCCAAAGCGCTGGCTTACGTGAAATCGCTGTTTAAGAACGTAGAAGTGCAGGATTCCGGCGCACGTGGTGCCACTAACACCTTCGTGGAACGCGGCATTGGCGATGTGCTGATAGCGTGGGAAAACGAAGCCTATCTGGCGGTAAATAAGCTGGGTAAAGACAAGTTTGAGATCGTCACCCCAAGCGAATCGATTCTGGCGGAGCCAACGGTTTCGGTGGTGGATAAAGTGGTCGACGAGCAGGGCACTCGCAAAGTAGCCGAAGATTACCTCAAGTATCTCTACTCGCCGGAAGGTCAGACTATCGCGGCGGAAAATTTCTACCGTCCACGTGATAAAGCCGTTGCGGAGAAATTTGCCAATAAATTCGCCCCGGTAAAACTGTTCACTATCGACAACAAGTTTGGTGGCTGGACGCAAGCCCAGAAAACCCACTTCGCCGATGGCGGCAGCTACGACCAGGTGATGAAGCCATAACGTACATCGTCAGGTCGCCATTTATGGCGACCTTTTTACATACCATTACGCCTCTTGCGTCGCCAACCGCCGACCGGCACGCTGGGCTACCAGCGGCAACAATGCCTGACGTACCAGATAGCCATCTGGATCCAGCCCCCAACCTAAAGCAGCAGCGGCATCGACAATCGCTTTATCCCATTCCAGTTTTTTCCGTCCGTCACCCGCAGTGGTAATCACCACTTCACACGCATGATCGGGTGCCTGATAGCGACGCCAGCTGCCTGCCGGCACGGAAATCACCGAACGCTCCGGCGCGGTCATCGTCACTTCTTCACCATCACGATTGAAGGTCACAGTAAGCGTGCCCTTAAACACCATGAGTACTTGCACCTGTGCGCAGCGGTGCGTACCCATCTCGCCCGCTTGTGTCAAAGCCAGCCACTCTACCGAGAAGCCGTGTGGCGTGTTGATGGGTGGAGCGACCTGACGATCCTGATTGATGCCATAGCCGATGACGGGTGCCATACGCGCACCGTGACCCGGCAACATGGCATCCAGTAGCGCGTGATCGCTCCAGGCGCGCTGCTCACCGGTGACGGCAAACTGCGCCATCTGCTCGGGCGTAAAATGCTGTAACTGCGCCATCTCCACCTCGGGCAGCGGCGGCATACGCTCTGCAACCGGCGGGATCGCCGCGCCGGTTGAGGTATCGATCAGCATGTTATTGGGGCTGAGATAGAGTCCATATTCCGCCGCCGCCGACATCACATCGGGATGCCAGATAATGCCGCCGGTGTTATCGCCGCCCAGCACGGTAAATACCCAGCCATCGGTATCGGTAGCCGACACATTGGTGAAGCCACGGAAAATCCAGGTGGGCAGGCTGACAATCGCCGGAGCGTCGAGCTCCAGCGACTCTTCGCCTTTATTCCCCCAGCGGAAACGCCAGCGGCCTTCATGGATCAGGAAGACTTCGGCAGTGAAATGCAGATGCAGATTATTGGTCACGCCTTTTGGCATCGCCGCCGCGCCAATATTAAAACCGTGCGCTTCAGGAATATTGATCACCTGCTCAGACGACTGCGTCACGCCCGGCCCGATAAACGAGTAATTCTGCTTGAGATGCGAACCCGGCAGTTTGCAGTCGATAAACGCCAGATTGCACGACACCATATCTTGCGGCGCGATCAGGCGCGCACGTGCTGCTGTAGCGGACAATGTTTGCTGTTTCATCTTCTTCTCCTCAATAACCCGAACCAGAACGAACAGGCAACGCCTCACCGCGCGCGGTGGCGACAGCGTGGCGTGCGGCATGCGTTAGCTGCATCACATCATTGGCGGGGGTCACCAACTGAAAGCCCTGTGCGATGCGCTGTGCGGCGGCTTCTCCGCTGGTACAAAAAATACCGGCCAGTTTGTGGCGGGCGCGGGTGCGACTCAGCACCCGTTCAATGGCATTTAACATCTCAGGATGCTGCGATTCGGCGCTGGCCTGGCCGGTGAGCGTAAGGGACAGATCGTTGGGGCCGATAAACACGCCGTCCAATCCCTCGACGTCGAGAATGGCATCAAGATTGGCCAACCCCGCGCGTGTTTCAATCATCGCCAGCGTCAGAATTTGCTGGTTAGCATGCTGCGGATAATCTTTGCCGCCATACAGCAGCGCACGCGCTGGACCAAACGAGCGCGAACCTTGCGGCGCATAGCGGCAGGCATCGACAAACTGCTGCGCTTCGGCGGCATCGTTGATCATCGGGCAGATAATGCCGTAGGCGCCGGCATCCAGCATGCGCATAATCTGCGCCGGCTCGTTGTGCGAGATGCGCACCAGCGGCGTCGCGGGTGTGGAGGATAGCGCCTGCAACATGCTGAGCGCGGCGGCGAAATCGATCAGGCCATGTTGCAGGTCAACGGTGACGGCATCAAAGCCCTGATGTCCGGCAATCTCGGCGCTGTAGCTGCTGGGGATCGCCAGCCAGCCGTTAATAATCGGTTCACGGCGTTGTTTTAAAGGGTTGATACGCATAATTCACTCCTCTTAATCCAGGTTTGCAGCGCGCGGGCACAGGCTTGCGGCTGCTCCAGCAGCAGAAAGTGTCCGCACTGCTCAAGCGTGATGTGGCGTGCGGCGGGAGCCGCTTTGACAAGCAGGTGATGGTGTTCGGGGGTGCAGATGGCGTCGCTGTCGCCGTTGAGGATCAACAGCGGTGCCTGCAGCGCCGGTAAGGTATGCCGTAAATCGCGACGTTGTATGGCGATGGCGGTCTGTTGACGAAAGCGCTCAACGCTGCTGCGTTCTGCCATCGTCACCAGCGCGCCAAGCAGCTCGCGATCCGCCAGCCGCGATGCATGGACATAGCGCGGCCAGAGTTGCTCAACCACCGATCGCATACCGTTTTTCGCAGCCCGATCAAGCAAAGCAATACGTCCCGCAGCGTTGACCGGCGCATCCGCCAACGGATTCACCGCCAGCAGCGCGAGGCCCGCGATGCGTTGCGCGGCTTGCGCCTGCATCTCCAGTGCCACCAGCGCACCCAGCGAGAATCCCACCAGTAAAAAGCGCGCCGGCAAGTCAGTCAGCAGCTGCGCCGCGAGCTGTTCGGCGCTGTCAGCACCGCTCATCTCGGGAATGATCATCGGCTGCGGCGGTAGATGGCGGCAAAGCGGTTGCCACAACGCGCCGTCGCACAAGGTACCGCCCAGTAACACCAAAGGCAGTGACATGATTAGCCCTCCGCCACAGGACGGGCATTCACCATCCGCATCACATGGCGCACCAGCAGCAGCGACAGCAATGAAATAATGCCAATCACCATAAAGCCCTGCTGCATCGCGAAGTAGTATTTGATGTAGCCGACCAGCACCGGGCCAAAGAAAATCCCGGCGGAGTAGATGCTTTGATATAGCCCAACGCGAGTGGATTGCTGCCAGGCGGGCGTGCGGGTGACGATCAGCGAATTCAGCACGGTGGAGATCATGCCGAAGGCACAGCCCGCCAGCGCCTGCAAGCCATACAGCAGCCAGATATTGGGCGCGTAAGGCATGGCTATCGCTACGGCCCCTTGCAGCACGCCGCCGATAATTGCCGTGTTGCGTAAGCCCAGCAGGCGATAGAAGAAGGGCGCGCACAGCGCGGTGGCCAGCGCATAGAAGAACAGATGGATGCCGCTTAGCGTCGCCAGCGAAGCGGCCGCCATGCCAAAGCCTTCTGCCAGTAGCGGCGTCAGCGTGTCGCGTGTGGCAAATGGCACCATCATCACCAGCGCACAGAGTCCGCCGAGATACCACACCGAAGGATCACGCAGCTGAGTGCGAACCGCAGAGAGACGTTGCGCCGTGGGCATCGCTTCCGGGCGTTTTTCACGGATAAAGAACGTTAGCAAAAAAGCCAGCAGCGCGGCAGCGGACGCCACCAAAAAGCTCGATTCGGCACCGAAATGACGGGCAATAAATCCCGCCACCGAAATCCCGATAAAAGTGCCTACCGGCGATGTGACGCTCAGCATGGCGATCGCGGCGGCGGCTTCCAGCGGCGGGAAGTAAGCCACAAACATCACGTTATACACCACCCACGTTGCGCTGGTGACGCCATCGGCGAGCTTGGCGATAAACAGTGTTTCCGGTGTCGGCCAAAGGTAAACCACCGGCCAGGCGATAAGCGTAAACAACAAGCCAATCTGGATAATGCGTTTGCGGCGGCGAAAGCGGTCCGACAGAATGCCGGTCGGAAAACGCAGCAGCATCGAGGCCAATCCGGTCGCACCGATGATGATTCCCATCACGCGCGCCTCGACATTCAGCGACATGATGTAGGGGGCGAGAAACGGATCAAAGGCGTGAATGCTGATAAAAAACAGCAAGCTAATAATGAAAAACAGCAGCACATCACGACGCAATAACGCTTTCATAATGAGTTCCTCAATAAGCCGTCCAGCCGCCATCCACCTTCAGCGCGCTGCCGGTGACCAACGCTGCGGCCGGTGATGCCAGAAACACCACCGGCCCCATCACATCTTCCAGCGTGCCAAGACGACCAATCTGAATGCGGCGCAGCGTCTGCTGGCGAAACGCTTCATCTGCCAGCGAGGCCTGCGACAGTTCGGTTTCGATAAAGGTGGGGCACAAGGTGTTGATGCGAATGCCGTCGCGTCCCAACTCCAGCGCCATGGCACGCGTCAGCCCTTCCAGCGCCGCTTTTGATGCGCAGTAGACGCTGCGCTGCGGGCCGCCGACGTGCGCCATCTGCGAAGAGAGATGGATAATGCTGCCGCCGTGTCTGGCGGCCTGCATACCGGCTGCGACCTGCTGCGACAGGAAAAACGTGGCGCGCAGGTTGACGTCCATCACCGCATCAAAGTTGGCTTCGCTGACCTCGCTAAACGGCTGATGGCGCGCCAGCCCGGCGCTGTTGACCAGCACATGAAAGCTCGGCAAATCGTGTAGTGTCTGGCGCACCGCGCGCGTGTTGCAGACGTCGAGCGGCAGCGGATGCAATGTCAGGCCGGCGCTCGCCGCCTGCTGCACGGCGTGCGCCAGGCGATCGGCGTCGCGCGCGGCAATCCACACCTGCGCTCCGGCGTCGGCCAGCGCGATAGCGGCGGCAAAACCGATACCGCGCGAGCCGCCGGTCACCAGCGCGCGCTGTCCATCCAGGCGAAATAAAGGGGTAGTCGGAACCATGCGCGCCTCCTTATTTCACCGTAACCGGCGCGGGTGCGGCGTAGGCCACTTCCTGCTGGCCGTAGCGGCGCACGCGGATGTTGGCCTGTTCGGCATGACCGGCAAAGCCCTCCAGCAGCGCCAGGCGCGAGCAGTAAGCGCCGATTTCTGCCGAAGCCGCATCGCTGGTGACGCGCTGCCAGGTGCAGGTTTTCATAAATTTGCCCACCCACAAGCCGCCGGTATAACGCGATGCACCCAGCGTGGGCAGCGTATGGTTGGTGCCGATCACCTTGTCGCCATAAGCCACATTGGTACGCGGCCCGAGAAACAGCGCGCCGTAATTGCGCATGTTCTGGTGATACCAGTCATCGCGATCGGTCATCACCTGCACGTGTTCAGAAGCGATGCGGTTGGCTTCTGCCAGCATCTCATCGTGATCGGCACAGAGAATGATTTCGCCATAATCGTGCCAGGCTTGTTGCGCCACATCGGCGGTAGGCAGTTGCAGCAACAGCTGGTGGATATAGCGCTCGGTCTCCTGCGCCAGCTGGCGCGAGCAGGTCAGCAGAATCGCGGGTGAGGTGGGGCCATGTTCCGCCTGGCCGAGCAGATCGGTTGCGCAGAGTTCACCGTCAACGCTGTCATCGGCGATCACCAGCGTTTCGGTCGGGCCAGCGAACAGGTCGATGCCAACGCGGCCAAATAGCTGGCGTTTGGCTTCGGCCACCCACGCGTTGCCCGGCCCGACTAACATATCTACCGGCGCAATCCGCTCAGTACCAATCGCCATGGCGCCCACCGCCTGAATGCCGCCGAGCGCATAGATCTCGTCGGCACCCGCCATCGACTGCGCCGCAACAATGGCTGCAGCCGGTTTACCGTGAAACGGCGGGGCGCAGCTCACGATGCGATCGCAGCCTGCGACTTTGGCGGTAATGATCGACATATGCGCCGAAGCCAGCAGCGGGTATTTGCCGCCCGGCACGTAACAGCCGACATTGCTGATGGGAATGTTGCGATGGCCAAGTATCACGCCCGGACGCGTTTCAATCGCCAAATCGGTCAGGCAATTTTTTTGCGCCTGAGCGAAGTTATGCACCTGCTCCTGAGCGAATTCGATGTCGCGAATATCTTGTTTGGTCAGCTGTTGCAGGCAGGCATTAATCTCCTGCGGCGTTAAGCGGAAATCATCGCGGGCAAAGCCATCGAACTTAATCGAGAGTTCGCGCACCGCGTCATCGCCGCGCGCTTCAATTTGCGCCAGCACTGCTTCCACATCGCTGCGAACGCGCTGTTGCTGCTGTTGGCGTTCTGCTTTCGCTGCCGCCTGTTTTAACCAGATTGCCATGCTCTTTTCCTCATCATTGATTGCTGTTAATCAGGTTTGCATACGTATGCAAAGAGCGTAAAGAGGCTGAAAGGGGAAAAAATGAAAAGTGAGAATGTGCGCAGTTTTTTCAAACTTCAGGCAGCAGAAAGCCCCGCAGAACGGGGAGTAACATGATGAATTTTCTGGTTTTACAGTCGCTCTATCGCCAAAGCGAGCGCCAGCAATGCTTCTTCATCAGGCGCTGGATAGAGCAGTTCCAGCCCCAGCGGCAAACCGTTAGCCAGTTGACCAAACGGCAACGTTACGGCGGGTAAGCCGCTGATGGCCGCCAGCTCCGGCGCCCAGCCCGGCGGCATCTTCTCCAGTGAAATCGGAGTGCGCTGGCTGGTGGGATAAATCAGCGCATCCAGCCGCTGATCCTGCATCTGCTGTTGCAGTTGCTGACGCAAATGGCGTTGAAAACGGCGTTGCTCGCGCCATGCGGCACACACCAGCGCGCTACGCGTGAGGTGTAATTGCAGCAGTTCATCGAACTCGGCGAGATGTTCGCCTCGTGCCAGCAGATCCGAAAGCGAAGCAGGCGCATGGTCCATTTTGCTTAGCCAGCGGGACATCGCTGGATGGAATTCGCGCAGGCTGAGACAAGGTTCCTGCGCCACGCGCGACGATAGCGGTAACCGCAGCGGAATCAGTGTGGCGCCCGCCCGCCGCAGACGAGAGAAAGCCAGTGCTAATGCCTGACGTTGCGCGTCATCATCGCCTGACAGATCGCTAACCATGCCCAGCCGCACACCCCGCAAGGTTCGCTGCGCTAGCGGGCGCACCGGCAGCCCATGCGTTACCTGATGCAGCAGCGCCGCATCAGCCACGCACCATGTCATCGGCCCAACGGTGTCTTTGCTGAGCGAAAGCGGCGCGACGCCGCGCAGCTGGCGGCGGCGAAATGCCGGACGCAGTCCCACCAGACCGGTCCATGCCGCGGGAATGCGGATCGATCCGCCAGTATCGCTGCCGAGTGCCGCATCCGCCATACCGGCCACCACCGCCGCTGCGCTGCCGCCGCTTGAGCCACCGGCGGTCAGCTGTGGATTCAGGGGATTGCGCACATCGCCGCCGAGCGAACTGCGCGAACGTACGTCAAAGGCGAACTCAGACAGATTCGCTTTGGCGAGAATCAGCGCACCCGCAGTTCTCAGGCGTGCAATTACGCGCGCATCTTCACGTGGCTGTGCTTCGGCCAGCGCCCGGCAGCCGAGCGTGGTAGCCATGCCGACGCAATCAATATTATCTTTTATCACCAGCGGAATGCCGTGCAGCACGCCAACCGGCGCGCCGCTACGCCATAAGCGATCGCAGCGCTGTGCCTCTTTCATCACCTGGGGATTAATACTGATAATCGCGTTGAGCGCGCGGCCTGCGTTGATAGCGGCTAAGCGGCGTTCAACCTCTTCCGCACTGTTGCGCTGCGGTTGCAGGCGCGCGGCACTCATTTCACCGCATCCTGCGACAGCATGCCGCTCGCTTCACGTGCCGCTGGCGGCAACTGACGCTGCTGCACCCGTTTTGCCGCTAGCGGCGTTAACACGCCAGCGATCAGACACAAGCCACCAATCACCCAATAACCCGCGTAGACATTGACGTGTTGCAACAACACGCCCATCAGCACCGGGCCGAAAAACATGCCGCACGAATAGATGGTTTGAAACAGCCCCATCCGGGTGGTTTGTTCATGTTCCGAAGTGTTAACCACGCTTAAGGACATAAACACGGCAAACGCCATGCCAAAGGAAAAACCGGCCAGAGCTTGCCACAGGTAAATCAGCCACATGTTGCTGGTCAAGGGGACGAAAATTGACGAGATGATTTGTAATCCGATGCCCACCAGCGCGGTGTTAACCAAGCCCAGCCGCTGATAAAACACGGAACTGCACAATGCCACGGCCACACCATAAAATAACAAGTGGATATTACTCAGCACTGCCAGCGTGCCCGCCTTGGCACCTAACTGCTGAGCGTATATGGGCGTGAGCGTGTCGCGAGTGGCAAACGGGACCAAAATCACCACCGTCGCCAGCAGCCCAATAAACCAAATTGAGCGGTCCGCTAGCTGGCGTTTAGCGCTGTCGATACAGGCTTTGAGGTGCGGCGCTTTGTGGCTATCTTCCTCTTCACGAACGCGCAGGCTGAGAAGCAGCGCCAGGCAACCGGCAATCGCTGGCACAAAAAACGCCTGCGTACTGCCCAGCCATAGGGCAACGGCACCGCAAATGGCATTGCTAATAAATACGCCAATCGGCCCGGCCAATGCCAACAGCGCCACTGCAGCCGGCGCGTCATCACGAGGAAAATAGCGGATGAAAATGATGTTGTAGAGCACCCAACTCGCGGCAGCGATGCCGCAGGCCAGCTTGGCCAGCCAGAATGTCAGCGCAGCGGGGAACATCCATGCCAGCGGCCAGGCAATCACCGGCAGCAGCAGGGCGAACTGCATAAACACTTTGCGATTTTTCATCACGTCAGAGATGACGCTGAGCGGAAAACGGATACACAGCGATGCCAAACCAGAGGCGCCCATGATCATGCCGATGGTTTGCGGTTCAATGCCTAATCTCACCATGTAAGGCGCCATGAAGGCATCGAAGCCGTGAATGCAGATAAAAAACAGCACGCTCATGGTGAAAAACGTCAACAGCTCGGGACGGCTAAACAGTGCTCGAAACATGTTAAACCTCTTATCAACACAGATAAGTGACTAAAAACGCGGGTTTCATCCTGAGTCCGGGTCGGTTATGTTGCATGCATTGAATACGTATTCAACGGCCGAAGTTACGAAATGATTTCATGTTTGTAAAGTGCGTGCTTGGCAATGTGAAAAAAAAGTTATTGAGTGTTGCATACGCATGCAAAAAAGGTGTAAGAGTAAAAAACACACACCGAAGCAGGTGAGTCCGGTTGATGAAATTGGCTACAATGCCCGGCAGTCATCCGTGCATCAGTGTGCTAAACAGGAAGATAACGCCATGAAACGTAAGACCTTCGGTCCAGTGACCTCACAACAAGTTGCGCAGCACGCCGGCGTTTCACAGTCTGCGGTATCGCGTACCTTCACGCCGGGCGCCAGTATTTCACCGGCCACGCGTGAAAAGGTGCTGCAGTCTGCCCGTGAGTTGGGTTATCGACCCAACGCGTTGGCGCGATCGCTGAACACCGCACGTTCGCGCATCGTTGGTGTGGTGATCTCCTGTTTCGATAATCCGTTTTATCCCCATGTGCTGGAAGCGTTGGGGCGTGAACTGGATGCGCTTAACTACCATCTGCTGCTGTTCGTCAGCGATCGGGATAGCAATGTTGACCGCATTTTCGATCAGATCATGCAGTACCGCGTGGATGGCATTGTGCTGGCATCCGGCGCGTTATCCGATGCGTTATCCGAAGAGTGCCACGGCGCGGGCATTCCGGTGGTGCTGTTCAACCGCACCGCCGAAAGCGAAATGGCGTCAAGCGTGAATACCGATAACCGTGCCGCCGCACGTCAGATCGCCGAATTTCTGTTGGCAGGCGAACATCAACGCTTTGCCTGCATTACCGGCGCGGACAACGCTTCGGTAAATCAGCTACGGCTGGACGGTTTTCGCGAGGCATTGCGCGCGCGCAACATCGACGTCACGGTGTTAGCGGGTCAAAACGACAGCGAGCAAACCGCACAGGCGGCGCGTCAATTGTTCAGCAGCGGCACGCCGCCCGATGCGGTGTTTGCCGTCAACGATCATATGGCGCTGACGGTTATGGATGTGGCGCGTTACGAGTTTGGTCTGCGCATTCCGCAGGATGTGTCGGTGGTGGGTTATGACGATGTTGGTCCAGCGGGCTGGCCTTCGTATGCGCTGACGTCTATCTGTCAGCCGGTTGAAGTGATGGTGCAACGCACCATTGGCCTGCTAATGCAGCAAATCGACAGCGCGGTGATGGCACCCGAGCAAATTGTTATTCCCGGCACGTTGGTAGTACGCCACTCCGCGCGGCGTCCGCGTCACGGCGTGGTAGAAGAGAACGGCCAGCTGCTATTTCGTTCAGAGGAGGTTGAGTAATGCGATTGCCGGGTTTCAGTCCCCAGTTTGATTCTATTCAGCAGTTTATTCTGACGTTAACCCACGTGGTATGGGAGCAGAAGGATATCGGGCAGCTGGCTGATTTCTACGCCACGCCGGTGGTATTTCACACGCCGGAAAAGCGCCTGACCGAACTCAGCGATTTCATGCGTTTGACGCTGGAAGCGTTACATTGCTTCCCGCAGCGTCAGGTGCTGACCGAAGATATTCTCACCGCGCGTGAAGGCGATACCTGTTGGTACGCCTCGCAGCGCACGCAGGCACGTATTCAGCATCTGGGCGAAGGCTTCTTTGGCGCGCCGAGTGGCAAAACGGTTTGGGTACGTACTTTCGCCGATCGTATTTGTCGTGATGGGCTGGTGGAGCAAGAGTGGCTGCTGCAGGATCGCGCGGGCATTCTTGCGCAGATTGGTACCAACGTGGCGGAGTTTGCCCAGCATCTAACGCAGATGCGCCAGCAACAAGGGCTGGAGATGCCCGCGCCCGAAGAGCTGGAAGCGCGTTGGGCTGGCGGCCCGGATGGCGATGATGCCGAAGGAACCATCGCGGGTTTGATTGAGCGCTATCTCAGCATGTGGGCCGGCGGCAACAGCGGTGTGGTGCCAGGTGTTTATCATCCTGCCGCCACCTTGCACGGACCGGGCCACAGCAGCTTTACCGGCGAGCAGGAGATTGGCAGCTTCCTTTCCGGCTATCGCGCCTCATTCGCTGACAGCGAAACGCAGCTGCATCATTTGGTGGTGCGCCGCGATGCCAACGAACCGGTGCGCATCAGCCTGCGCTGGTCACTGTTGAGCTGGCATGACGGCTACGGAAAGTTTGGTCCGCCGTCGCGCAAGCCAGTGTGTATTTCCGGTATTTCTCATTTGGAATTACGTGATGGCGTCATCATGCGGGAATATTTAGGTATCGATGAACTCTCAATCTGGTTACAGCTACTCAGCTGATTAATCAGCACTTTTAAATAACGCATCACGTCACGGTAATTAATCCCTTAATTACCGACGGCGTTCTGCACCCTGAATTCAGCCGGGTGAATCGGCAGCGCTTGATTGCGAGGACCGCGCTCACCCTTAATTCGTCAAAAGCAGGAGTGTTTATGTCTACAACGGACACGGCTAATAAAGCCACCGCCAGTGAAAAGAGCGCAGAAAAAACCTCAGCACGCACCCAGGCCGAACCGGTTTTGCAGGTTGAGCGACGGGATTTTGTCGATCTGGTTCCAGAAAACCGTGCGCGGGTGCAGCCAATGCGCGGTTTCGATCCCTGCTATACCGATATCGTTGATTACATTGTGCGTTGTACCCACAAGATCTGGGATGAGCGCGATGTCGGGCTGATCTACAGCCATTACACCCATAACTGCGTGTTATACAACGCATTGGGCACCATTTATACCCGTGAACAAGTGGTGCTCGATACCTTGCAACGTTTGGTCGCCTTCCCGGAACGCCGCGGCATGGCAACGCAGGTGATTTGGAACGGCAACGACGTTGACGGTTTTTACACCTCGCATCTGGTTACCGGTAGCGGCCGCCACACGCAGCCAAGCCAGTACGGTAAACCCACTAATCGCACCTTCACCACGCGTACCGTGGCGGATTGCATGATTCTGGAAAACAAGATTTACCGCGAATGGGTGGTGAGCGACAACATGTCGCTGATGCGTCAATTGGGGCTGGATACCGAACAGATCGCGTACAACATGGCGAAAGAGCAGTTTGATAAGGGTTTCCGACTGACGGAGATTGGCGAAAACCGTCGTCTGCTCGGCCAGTATCCGCCGGAAAGCGATCCGGATTACACGCTGGCGCACAGTGATACCGAAGCACTGGTGCTGGGCTGGCTGCACGAGATTTACAACAAGCGCATGCTGGGCAAAGTGAAAGAGGTTTACGCCAGCAATGTGCAGTGGCACGGCCCACTGATGAAAGAGCTGTATGGTCAGGCATCGGTGATCCATCAGACGCTGGCGCTGATCGGCATGATCCCGGACGGCGCATGGATGCCGCAGCATATCTGCTCCAATCCATGTGAAGAGGGCGGCACCAAAGTGGCGGTGCGCTGGGTAATGGAAGGGCATCATCTTGGCTACGGCGAGTTGGGTAAACCAACGGGACAGCGTCTGCTGGTGATGGGTATGAGCCACTATCACGTGGTGAACGGCAAAATTGTTGATGAATGGGTGGTTTACGATCACCTTGCGATGCTGGCGCAGATCAAATTGGGACAACTGGCGGAGACGGAAGCATGAGCAAACAACGCGTGCAGTTTATCAAGCAAGCCGCGGGCGAGGATGCGCAGGCGGATGCCAGCCTGATCGCCACCGTGAGCGACATTATTAGCAACGTGCGTCAGCGCGGAGACGCGGCACTGCGTGATTATTCGCAGAAATTTGATGGTGTCGCGCCGGAGCAGCTGGAAGTTTCGGCAGCAGAGATCGAGCAGGCGCTGGCGCAACTCGCCGATCAAACCCGCCAGGACAGTGAGTTTGCTATTGCCCAGGTGCGCCGCTTCGCCGAAGCGCAGCGCGCCACCTTGCAGCCGCTGGAGATTGAGACGTTGCCGGGCGTTCATCTGGGGCATCGCATCATCCCGATTGAAACCGTGGGCTGCTATGTGCCGGGCGGACGCTATCCGATCCTCTCCGCGCCGGTGATGTCTATCGTGCCAGCGGTGGTGGCGGGCTGCGATAACATCATCGCCTGTCTGCCGCCGGGCGCTCATCCGGCAATGATTGCAATTTGCCACTTGGCCGGAGCGCACCGCATTTTCAAAGTTGGTGGTGCGCAGGCCATTGCCGCGATGGCATACGGCACCGCATCGCTGCCGGCGGTGGACAAGATCGTCGGGCCGGGCAACGCTTTCGTCAATGAGGCGAAGCGTCAGGTATTTGGCAAAGTGGGTATTGATGCGTTGGCGGGGCCGAGCGAAATCTTTATCGTCGCCGATGACAGTGCTGATCCGCGCGTGCTGGCAGCGGATCTGCTGGCGCAGGCGGAACATGACGTGCGCACGCGTGTTGGGCTGGCGACCACCAGCGAACGCGTGGCGCATGCAACATTGCGGGAAATTGAGGCGCAGCTGGCATCCTTGCCGACGGCGAAAACGGCTGGTGAGGCGTGGCAGCGTCAGGGCGAAATTGTTCTCTGTGCCGACGAGGATGCGATGGTGGCGTACACCGATGAGATCGCCACTGAGCATCTGCAAATCCATGCGCGCGATCCCCATGCGCTGGCGGCGCGCATCCGCAATTACGGATCGCTGTTTATCGGGCAAAACGCCAGCGTGGTGTTTTCTGATAAATGCTGCGGCACCAACCACACGCTGCCCACCATGGCGGCGGCACGTTACACCGGCGGATTGTGGGTCGGTGCGTATCTGAAAACCTGCACGCATCAATGGATTGACGATCAGGGCATCGCCGCCATCGCTGCTCCTGCGGTGCGCCAGAGCCGTACCGAAGGGATGCAGGCGCATCGTCGTGCAGCGCAGATTCGTTTGCAGCCAGAAAAACTCGACGCCATCCTGCGTGGCGCGGAGGATTAGTCCGTGACTTTCATCACCTGCCAGGCGAGGATGCTGGCAGGTGATGAACAGAGGAATCGGGCTATGCAGGGCAGTCGTCGTACCCTGAAGTTACTTACCGCTTTATTGGTGCTGTTGATTGTCGGACTGATCGCCGGCGCCATCCATTTCCATAAAAACGCCAACGCCTTATGGCAGATCATCAGCGAAAAGTGCGTGCCGAATATGGCGGCGACGGGCAACCCAGCGCCATGCCAGCAGGTGAATAGCGCGCAGGGTTACGTCACGCTAAAAGATCTCAACGGGCCGTTGCAGTATCTGCTGATGCCGGTCGAAAAAATCACCGGCATGGAAAGTCCCATCATTCTTGAACCTGCAACGCCAAATCTGTTTGCCGAAGCCTGGCAACAGCGCGCATTACTGGCGCAAAGGCACGGCGCGCCGATTCCCGATAGCGCGCTGTCGCTGGCCATCAATGCGCAATACGGGCGTACGCAGAATCAGCTGCATATTCATATTTCCTGTCTGCGTCCGGATGTGCGCCAGCAGCTGGATGCGCTGGCACCGAGACTGAATGCGCAGTGGCAGAGTGAAACGCTGCGCAAGCATGGTTATCTGGTGCGGGCGCTTTCTAAGCAAGAGCTGGCGCAGCAGAGTGCGTTTATCCGTCTGGCGGATGAAGTGCCGCATGCGCGCAGCGAGATGGGGAAATATGGCCTGGCGCTGGCACAGCTGCCGGATGGCCGTTTAGCGCTGCTGGCGCTGGAACGTAACTGGCTGAAGCTGAACAGCGGTTCGGCGGAAGAGCTGCAGGATCATAACTGCAGCATATTGCCGCAATAACCCTTTTTTCGTAGGGACGCAATTAATAGCGGCCAATAAAAAAGGCGGCTAATCAGCCGCCTTAATCTGCATCTAAACGCTAAGTTACGCGTTTTTCGCTGCTGCTGCCGCTTTCACGATTACCGCAAAAGCATCCGCTTTCAGTGAAGCACCGCCAACCAGCGCGCCATCGATATCTGGCTGGGTGAACAGCTCAGCGGCGTTTTTGTCGTTGACCGAACCGCCGTACTGAATGATCACTTGCTGAGCGATAGCCGCATCTTTCTTCGCGATATGGTCACGAATGAATTTATGCACCGCCTGAGCCTGCGCTGGCGTAGCAGATTTGCCGGTACCGATAGCCCAAACCGGCTCATAAGCGATGACTGCGCCTTCGAACGCCGCGGCGCCCTGCGTTTCCAGCACGGCGTCGATCTGACGTGCGCACACTTCTTCCGTTTTGCCCGCTTCGTTTTCTGCGTCAGTTTCACCGATGCACAGAACCGGCACCAGACCCGCTTCTTTCACTACGGCAAATTTCTTCGCGATGAACTCGTCGCTCTCTTTGTGGTAGGTGCGGCGCTCAGAGTGGCCGATGATGATGTATTTCGCGCCAACGTCTTTCAACATGTCTGCGGAAGTTTCGCCAGTGAATGCGCCAGACAGATTAACGTCAACGTTCTGAGCACCCAGAGCAATGTGGCTACCGGAAATGGCGTGTTTTGCCAGGTCCAGATAGATGGCTGGCGGTGCAATCGCGACGCCACAACCATCAACACCAGACAGCTCTTTGCGCAGGCCTTCAATCAGCTCTTTGGTGATCTGCTTGCTACCGTTCAGTTTCCAGTTACCCATAACCAGTGGATGTCGCATTCTTTCCTCCGCATAACGCGATTCATGAAATAGCGCTGCCATCGGGCAGCGATGTCTGCGAGACAGTATAGAGATCAAATGTGTTGCTGGCTTTGCTTTTCGTCATTTTTGCCGGTGCGATCAGGGCGTCGCGAGCGCCAGTTTTATCGGTTCAACGGCGAAGGTCAAACCCTTGTCGCCGTTGTCTGCCACCACGAAACGCAATGCACCTTCGGTGCGGGCAAAATAGCGCGCACCTTTACCGGCGCTCAGCAGGGAATCGAGTTTTTTACGCCCCTCTTCAGGCGACAAGCCGGGAATGAAGAAGCGCAGCAGGGCGGTCATGTAATCCATGGCGCGAGCCTGCGCGGCTTTCATATCGGGGCCGGGAACCGGCAGCCAGGTGATTTGCAGGGTTTTGATTTTGCCGGTGCCTTGCTCCAGTGCGGTTGAGGCATACAGCGTTTCGCTGATTTTGCTGGCGGCACGCGTCAGATTGCTTTTATCGCCGCGACTATCAATCGCGCGATACTCCTGCAGCAATGCATTGGGATTAGCCGCGTTGTACTTCTCACGGAACTGAGCAACGGTCATATCGAACGTCGGCGCACCCGCGAGCAGATAGGGCGCTGCAGGCAGATGATCGCTACGATCCAACGCGGGTGCATCGTCCGCCCAGGCGGGAAATGTCAGTGCGAGGCCAAGCAGCAGCGCGACTGGCAGGTTGTTCATTGCTTCGGCCCTAAATCATTCACTTAGCCCACGATTAGAACGGTTTTTACCGGGCAAAGTCAAAACCCACACTGGGAAAAATCTCAGATTATTCGCTCCGCGCCGATTACCAGTAATGCTCGCTGGTCATGTGGCCGGGTTTGCGTTTGAAATGTTTGCGCATCTCACGCGTATCTTTCAGCAGCTGCTGGGTATCGCGCACCATCTGTGGATTGCCGCACAGCATCACATGGCTGGTTTCTGCCGTCAGCGGCAAGCCAACCGCACGCTCCAGTTCTCCGCTTTCAATCAACTGCGGTACGCGGCCGTGCAGCGAACCGGCGATCTCTTCGCGGCTCACCACCGTTTGGATGTGTAACTTGCCCTGATAGCGCTGCTGCAACGCCTGCATCAAGGGCAGGAAGCTCAGATCGTCGGCGAAGCGCGCGGCGTGTACCAGCACAATATTGTCGAAACGATCCAGATCTTCGCCCTGTTGCAGGATCGATAAATAGGGGCCGATCGCCGTGCCGGTCGCCAGCATCCACAGCGTTTGGCAATCTGGAATTTCGTCGAGCACAAAGAAACCCGCCGCCTCTTTAGTGATCATCACCTGCTCGCCGGGCTGCAGCGCCTGCAAACGCGGGCTCAGTTTGCCTTCCGGCACCGTGACCAGATAAAACTCCAGCAGCGGATCCTGCGGCGCGTTGACGTACGAATAGGCACGCTGCACGCGCTCACCGTCAATCTCCAGAGCCAGCTTGGCAAACTGACCCGCGGTAAAGGTATCAATCGGCGCTGCAACGCGCAGGCTGAACAGTGCATCGGTCCAGTTTTTTACCTCTTTCACTTCAGCATTGATCCACTCTGCCATGTTGGCTCCTTAATATTGTTTAGTTAGGTACATCATCGCCATCGGCCTAACGGATTTCCAGTCCATGCACGGGTAAAGGGCTCTCAGCGACAAACGCAGCGCACAGATCAGCAACTGTAGCGTGCGGTTTACAATCTGGACAAACAGCTTGACGGCTTGAGACATACAGCTTTGCCCGCGCCTCTCGATTTGTCACTGAATCCTGATATTTTTGCCGCCATAAATCCGAGGCGGCCTTTTTTGTGCTGCTTATTCTTTGTTTCTCAGGCAGACATTTTGTTCCATGTTGATAAGTAAAACGCAAAATCGCTTTCTGTTATTCATGCTGATCGTGCTGGTGGCGGTTGGGCAGATGGCGCAAACCATCTATGTGCCAGCGATGGCCCACATGGCCGAAACGCTTAATGTGCGCAGCGGGGCGATCCAGCAGGTGATGGCAGCCTATCTGATGACCTACGGCGGATCGCAGTTGATCTACGGCCCGCTGTCGGACAGTTTTGGCCGACGTCCGGTGATCCTGATTGGCATGACGATCTTTGCCGTCGGCGCGTTGATCGCTATGTTCGCGCCCTCGTTGGATATTTTGGTGCTGGGCAGCGCGGTACAAGGTTTAGGTACCGGCGTGGCGGGCGTGATGGCGCGCACCATGCCGCGCGATCTCTACGCCGGCATCGCACTGCGCCAGGCGAACAGCTTGCTTAATATGGGCATTCTGGTGAGTCCGCTGCTGGCGCCGGTGATTGGGGCGCTGCTGACGCATCTGTTTGGCTGGCACGCCTGTTTCGCCTTCCTGCTGCTGCTGTGTGTTGGCGTCACCGCGTCGATGGCGCGCTGGCTGCCGGAAACGCGTCCTGTTGATACGCCCGCCACGCCGTTCCTGCGCCGTTATGCCACTTTGCTGAGCGACGGCAACTTTGTGCGGTACCTGCTGCTACTGATTGGCGCGCTGGCGGGCATCGCAGTGTTTGAAGCCAGCTGTGGCGTGTTGATGGGCGGCGTGTTGGGGCTGGATGGATTGACCGTCAGCATCCTGTTTATCCTGCCGATTCCGGCGGCGTTCTTTGGCGCCTGGTTTGCCGGACGTGAGCAGAAATCCTGGCACACGCTGATGTGGTACGGCGTGAACAGCTGCCTGTTAGCGGGCTTGCTGATGTGGGTTCCGGCCTGGTTTGGCGTGATGAACATCTGGACGCTGCTGGTGCCGGCTGCGCTGTTCTTTTTTGGCGCGGGCATGCTGTTTCCGCTGGCAACCTCGGGCGCGATGGAGCCGTATGCGTGGCTGGCGGGCAGCGCCGGTGCGTTGATCGGTGGTTTGCAGAACCTCGGTTCTGGCGTGGTGGCGTGGCTTTCTGCGCTGTTGCCGCAGCACGATCAATCCAGCCTTGGCATGCTGATGTTCGTGACGTCGCTGGTGATGCTGCTGTGCTGGTGGCCGCTCTCACGTCATCCGGAGAGCGGCAAGCAGGCGATTACAGGATAAATTGATGCAGCGCCGCGTCTTTGCGATCCAGATAGTGGATTGACTGGATGCGGCGAATGGTGCGCGATTTACCGCGCACCAGCAGGGTTTCGCTGGTGGCGATGTTGCCGTTACGCGTGATGCCTTTCAACAAATCGCCGGTGGTGATGCCGGTGGCCGCGAAGATAACGTTATCGTTGCGCGCCATCTGATCCAGTTTCAGTACCTGACCCGCTTCAATGCCCATCTCGGCGCAGCGTTGCAGTTCATTCTCGCCCAGACGACGATTCTCTTCGCTATCCCCTTTCACCTGGTGACGCGCCAGCAGGCGTGCCTGCATGTCGCCGTCCATCGCACGGATCACGGCCGCCGATACCACACCTTCCGGCGCGCCGCCGATGCCGTACATCACATCCACTTCGCTATCCGGCATACAGGTAAGAATCGAGGCTGCGACATCGCCATCCGGGAAGGTGAATACGCGCACGCCGAGCTGCTGCAGCTGGGCAATCACCGCATCGTGGCGGGGCTTGGCCAGAATCGATACCGTTAACTGGCTGAGCGGTTTGCCCAATGCCAGCGCGATGTTTTTCAGGTTGATATCAAGCGGCAGATTGAGGTCGATGGCGCCACGTGCGCCCGGTCCAACAATCAGCTTTTCCATGTACATATCAGGTGCGTGCAGGAAGCTGCCCTTATCACCAACCGCCAGCACCGCCAGCGCATTGGCCTGGCCCATCGCCGTCATGCGTGTGCCTTCGATCGGATCGACCGCGATATCCACCGCGTCGCCACGGCCGGTACCGACTTTCTCACCGATATACAGCATCGGCGCTTCGTCGATTTCGCCTTCGCCAATCACAATCTGGCCGTCGATATCAATAGTGTTGAGCATAATGCGCATGGCGTGAACGGCTGCGCCGTCGGCCGCATTTTTATCGCCGCGTCCTAACCAGTGATAGCCCGCCAGAGCGGCGGCTTCAGTCACGCGGGAAAATTCAATCGCGAGTTCTCGTTTCATGGTGGCACCTGACAAAAAACAGGCAGGCAGTTTAACACAGCGGGGAAGCGGGACGGGGGAAAAACCCGCGGCAGGGCACCGCGGGTCAGCAGGATGTTACTCTTCGTCTTCCCACGCTTTGGCGCGAGCGACGGCTTTTTTCCAGCCCGCATAACGGACGTTACGTTCGGTGGTTTCGATGCTTGGGCGGAACTCACGCTCAATCACCGCTTTAGCGCGAACTTCTTCCAGGTCGCCCCAGAAGCCAACGGCCAGGCCAGCCAGATACGCCGCACCCAGCGCTGTAACTTCACGCACTTCCGGACGCTCAACGCGCGTGCCGAGAATGTCAGACTGGAACTGCATCAGGAAGTTGTTGGCGACCGCACCACCATCCACGCGCAGTGACTGTAGGCGGGTGCCAGCATCGTTCTGCATCGCTTCCAGTACATCGCGCGTCTGGTACGCAATCGACTCCAGCGTGGCACGGATGATGTGGTTAGCGTTCGCACCGCGCGTCAGACCGAAAATCGCGCCGCGTGCATACGGGTCCCAATAAGGCGCGCCCAAACCGGTGAAGGCCGGCACCATATATACGCCGTTAGTGTCTTTCACTTTCAACGCGAAGTATTCAGAGTCGGTTGAATCACTGATCAGCTTCATCTCATCGCGCAGCCACTGAATCGACGCACCACCGATAAACACCGCACCTTCCAGCGCATAGTTCACTTCGCCGCGTGGGCCGCAAGCGATGGTGGTCAGCAGGCCGTGCGTAGACGTCACGGCTTCGGTGCCGGTGTTCATCAACATAAAGCAGCCGGTGCCGTAAGTGTTTTTCGCCATACCCGGTTGTACGCACAGCTGGCCATACAGCGCCGCTTGCTGGTCACCGGCGATTCCGGCGATAGGAATACGCGTACCGCCTTTACCACCAATGTTGGTCTGGCCGTACACTTCGGAAGATCCTTTCACTTCTGGCAGCATTTCACGCGGGATATCGAGGATCTCCAGCATGCGCTCATCCCACTCCAGCTTGTGGATGTTGTACATCATGGTACGTGAGGCGTTGGTGTGATCGGTGACGTGCACACGTCCCTGCGTCATTTTCCAAATCAGCCAGGTATCAACGGTACCGAACAGCAGTTCGCCGCGTTTTGCACGCTCACGTGCGCCTTCAACGTGGTCAAGAATCCACTTCACTTTGGTGCCGGAGAAGTACGGGTTAATCACCAAACCGGTGGTGTGCTGGATGTACTCTTCCAGACCCTCTTTCTTCAGCTTGTTACAGTAATCTGCGGTGCGCGGATCCTGCCAGACGATGGCGTTGTAAACCGGTTTGCCGGTCTCTTTATCCCACACGATGGCGGTTTCACGCTGGTTGGTGATACCAATTGCCGCGATTTGATCGGAGTTAATGTCGGCGTGCGCCAGCACTTCCACCAGCGTGGAGCTTTGTGACGCCCAGATATCCATTGGGTCATGTTCAACCCAACCCGCTTTCGGGTAGATCTGGGTAAATTCGCGCTGAGAAACCGCAACGATGTTGGCATCATGATCAAGCACCACGGCGCGTGAGCTGGTTGTGCCCTGATCGAGTGCAACGATATATTTTTTATCAGTAGTCATTGTGCTGTCCTGATGTGTGGTATCGATGAAACTTACGCTTTACGCTGCTGAGCGCGCGCAACCGGTTTTTCTGCTGTGCTGGCTTCCGCAACGTTAACTGGCAGATGGCGGCCAATCAGCGAACGGTAACCAAAGGCTCCGAGGCAAGCACCGACCAGCGGGCCGAAAATCGGAACCAGGAAGTAAGGAATATCTTTGCCACCGGTGAAGGCGACGTTGCCCCAACCAGCGAAGAAGGCGAACAGTTTTGGACCAAAGTCACGCGCCGGGTTGAGTGCGAAGCCGGTCAGTGGACCCATTGAGCCACCGATGACCGCCACCAGCAGACCAATCAACAGCGGAGCCAGCGGACCACGCGGCACACCGTTGCCGTCATCGGTCAGCGCCATGATCACCGCCATCAACACCGCTGTAATCACCATCTCAACCAGGAACGCCTGAGCTACGCTGATGTGCGGGTTCGGGTAAGTCGAGAAGATACCGGCCAGATCGAGGCTTTCAACACTGCCGCGCACCATTTGATGGCCCGCTTCGTAATCAAAGAACAGATTGTAGTAGAGACCGTAAACCAACGCGGCAGCGCAGAACGCGCCGGCAACCTGCGCCAGAATATAGGGAACAACTTTACGACCTTCAAAATTAGCGAACAGGCACAGCGCGACGGTAACGGCTGGGTTAAGATGCGCGCCGGAAACGCCTGCGCTCAGATAGACTGCCATGGAGACGGCTAAACCCCAGATAATACAAATTTCCCACTGACCGAATGACGCACCGGCCAGTTTCAGTGCAGCAACGCAGCCTGCACCAAAGAAGATAATCAAACCTGTACCGAGAAATTCAGCGATGCACTGACCTTTAAGTGTGTTAGTTGTCTGACTCATAATGGCATTCCTGAAGCGAGGTTAAATTTTATCAGTTTTTGTTCTCATCCATGAGTCGCCCAGCTATCAATGTAGGGTTGATGTGAATTTATCGTTAACGAGCATAAACGAGAAATAGCGAAATTGAAATCTGTGTACTGCGTCATAAAAATGCGCGTTTTCGCGTCTTTTGCGTTTCTTTAAGGCCCATTCACCCCGTCAGGCTGGTCGATGCCGACGTGATCGCGCACACAGATGCGCGAAGATGCGCATTTTTTTAGGCATAGACTGAAAAGTGTTACAGACTGCCCTCGCAGGCCTTGTGCCGCTGGACTTGCTGGGTTTGGCTACATACAATCGAGTCATCGTGGCTGAGCGCACTGTAATAAGGCATGCACTAGCCCCATCAACGCCTTGCAAGATTTAGGAGAGGTCAGAAAGATGTCATTTGAAGTGTTCGAGAAACTGGAAGCGAAAGTACAGCAGGCGATTGATACCATCACTCTGCTGCAGATGGAAATTGAAGAGCTGAAAGAGCAAAACAACACGCTGAAAAACGAAGTCAGCCAGGCTTCAGGCAACCAGGATGCACTGGTGCGTGAAAATCAGCATCTGAAAGAAGAGCAGCATGTCTGGCAGGATCGTCTGCGGGCACTGCTGGGAAAAATGGAAGAAGTTTAAGCGTCAATGCTTAAACCAACGGGTGCCGCGGCACCCGTTTTTGTTGCGGCTTACTCGATGTCGAGCGCGTCTTCAGACAGGATGATGCCGGTATTGTCGGCATACAGATGGTCGCCAGAGAAGAAAGTCACGCCGCCGAAGTTAACGCGCACGTCACTTTCGCCAATGCCTTCACCCGCTGCTCCCACCGGAATCGCCGCAATCGCCTGAATGCCGATTTCCAGCTCTTCGAGATCGTCAACCTGACGCACCGAGCCGTACACCACAATGCCTTCCCACTCATTTTGCGCCGCCAGACTCGCCAGCTGAGCATCGACCAGTGCGCGACGGACCGAACCGCCGCCATCCACCAGCAATACGCGACCCCGACCGTTCTCTTCCAGCAAATCGTAGAGTAAGCCGTTATCTTCGAAACATTTCACTGTGGTGATTTGACCACCGAATGAGCTGCGCCCACCAAAGTTCGAAAAAAGCGGTTCAACAACATTCACAGCTTCGTGGTAGATGTCACAGAGTTCAGATGTATCGTATTTCATGAGGGTTTTCGTCTGTTTGCCACAGGAGCGCTAAGTATATCGCTATCTGGCGATTGTTGGCAAAATCATCAACCGCCAAAAAAAGCGTTGCATCAATATCCTGCGTAATAAAAAAAAGCCCGGCACAGTGGCCGGGCAGAGATTTCGCGGGTGAAGCTTACAGAATGAAGCGGCTGAGATCTTCGTCGGCCACCAGCTCATCCAGATGCTTACCAACGTACTCGGCATCGATAGTGATCGACTCACCGTTACGATCGCTGGCGTCATAGGAGATATCTTCCATCAGACGCTCCAGCACGGTATGCAGACGACGCGCACCGATGTTCTCGGTGGTCTCGTTCACCTGCCATGCGGCTTCGGCGATACGCCGCACTGCGTCATCGGTGAAGTCGATGTTGACCCCTTCGGTGCCCATCAGCGCTTTGTACTGCACGGTAACCGAGGCGTTTGGCTCGGTCAGAATGCGCTCGAAGTCATTGACGGTCAGCGCCTGCAGTTCAACGCGAATCGGCAGACGGCCTTGCAGTTCTGGGATCAGATCTGACGGGCTGGCGACCTGGAACGCGCCGGAAGCGATAAACAGAATGTGGTCGGTTTTCACCATGCCGTGCTTGGTGGAAACGGTGCAACCTTCCACCAGCGGCAGCAGGTCGCGCTGTACGCCTTCGCGTGACACGTCTGGACCGCCCGCATTCTGGCCGCCGCGCTTACAGATTTTGTCGATTTCGTCGATGAACACGATACCGTGCTGCTCAACCGCATCGATGGCATCCTGCTTCAGCTCTTCCGGGTTCACCAGCTTGGCCGCTTCTTCTTCAATCAGCAGCTTCATGGCTTCTTTGATTTTCAGCTTACGCGGTTTCTGCTTCTGCCCACCGAGGTTCTGGAACATCGATTGCAGCTGGCTGGTCATCTCTTCCATGCCCGGAGGCGCCATGATCTCAACGCCAGCCGATGAAGCGGCCAGATCGATCTCAATCTCTTTGTCATCCAGCTGGCCTTCGCGCAGTTTCTTGCGGAAGGATTGACGCGCTGCCGATGGCTCAGCCGCTTGTTCAGCCTGGCCCCAGTTATTTTTCGCGGGTGGGATCAGCACATCCAGGATGCGCTCTTCCGCCATCTCTTCCGCGCGGTACTTGTTCTTCTCGATCGCCTGGCTGCGCACCATCTTGATGGCAGAATCGGTCAGATCGCGAATGATGGAATCAACCTCTTTACCGACGTAACCGACTTCGGTGAATTTGGTGGCTTCCACTTTGATGAACGGTGCGTTCGCCAGTTTGGCTAAGCGACGGGCGATTTCGGTTTTACCGACACCGGTTGGACCAATCATCAGAATGTTTTTTGGCGTCACTTCATGGCGCAGCTCTTCGTCGAGCTGCATGCGGCGCCAGCGATTACGCAGGGCGATCGCGACCGCCTTCTTTGCGCCGTCCTGGCCGATGATAAAGCGATTAAGCTCGCTGACAATCTCGCGTGGAGTCATCTCAGACATGATGTTTAGTCCTTAGCCTTAGACGGTAATGCTTCGAAGTTAATATTGTGGTTGGTGTAGATACAGATATCGCCAGCGATGTTCAGCGCTTTCTCCACGATATCGTGTGCACCAATGTCGGTGTTTTCCAGCAGCGCGCGTGCCGCTGCCTGGGCGTAAGGCCCACCAGAACCAATTGCGATCAGGTCATTTTCCGGCTGGATAACGTCGCCGTTGCCGCTGATGATTAATGAGGCGTTTTCGTCGGCCACCGCCAGCAGCGCTTCAAGGCGGCGCAGCATGCGATCGGTACGCCAATCTTTAGCCAGTTCGACCGCCGCTTTCACCAGATGGCCCTGGTGCATTTCCAGCTTGCGCTCAAACAGTTCAAACAGGGTGAAGGCATCTGCGGTACCGCCAGCAAAGCCGGCGATCACTTTATCGTTGTAAAGACGACGGACTTTTTTAACGTTGCCTTTCATTACGGTATTGCCGAGCGTAGCCTGGCCATCACCGCCAATCACTACCTGGCCGTTGCGTCGTACACTTACTATTGTTGTCACGGGCAGACCCCTTGTTGCAGTAGAAAAGGAACTCCGCGCACTCGGCGCGGAGTATCATGCAACCAGATATGGGGTAGGAAAAAGGGGTTTCAACCCCCGAGAGCGAGGGGAATACAACTTCCGTGGCCGGAACTGTGTAAGCGTTTGACTGTGCTGTCGGCGCTGCTGCGATCTTTGAACGGCCCGATCACCACGCGATTCCAGCCACCGCCGGTGGTAATGCGGCTCTCAAATCCTTCAAATGCCAGACCGGCGCGCACGGATTCCGCCTGATCGGTGCCTTTGAACGAACCACACTGCACCATCCAGCGTTGTGAAGCGGCTTTCTCTTCCGCTTTCGCCTTGGCCGTTTCCTGCGGCTTGGTTTGCTGCGTTGGCTCACGCGTGATCGGCGCAGCTTGCTGTTGCTGCTGACGCGCGGCCTGTTGTTGCTGCAACTGTTGCTGGCGCTGCTGCTGCTGTAACTGTTGCTGCTGACGTTGCAACTGCTGCTGTTGTTGTTGCTGAACCTGCTGTTGCTGTTGCTGCACCTGCTGACGCTGCAGCGTTTGCTGGCGCTGCGCCGGGGTTTGTTCGTTCCACGGCACTTCGTTCAGCTGCGTCGGCTGCTGGCGCATATCGGCCTGCATCTGCTCCAGCAGCTGGCGCTGTTCATCGGTCAGCTGAGTTTGTGATTGCATGCCACCAGCAGAAGGCTCAGTCGGCGACGGAACGGTAATTTGGCGATTTTCCAGCTCTTTGATGTACTTCCAGCGCTCTTCCGGCTTCGGCGGCAGGCCGTTACCGTTGGCTTTGTGGTTTGGAATGACCTCAATCTCTTCTTTCTTATGATGCGAGATAAACCATAAACCACCGGCAAAGGTGACCAGCACGGCCGCGGCCAGTACCATCATGAGCTTTGAAGTGCCTGATCCGCCTTTGCTTTTCTTGCTGCGGCTGGCGGGTTTTTTGCGACGCGTCCCTGTTGAACGCCCGCGGCCTACATAATCTTTCTGTGCCACTTTCGTTCTGCTACCCTTCAAAAAAATGCCAATGGGCATGTAAATGTGCTGTTAATTGCCCGGCAATGAATGCGCCATGTTACGCAAGGGCTGGAACTTTGACCAGCACAGTCTGCCTTCAGAATCCGCTGAAAATGCAGGCATCTGTGCACTATTTTTCCCGTTTTGCCGCCGGTGCCGTACTGCCGCGCACGCGCAGCTCCGCATCCAGCAGGCGCGAACCGTTATTCACGCGTTTACCCTGCAGCTCATCAAGTAACAGCAGCATCGCTTCTCGGCCGATGGCAAAACGCGGCTGGGCCACGGTGGTCAGCGGCGGATCGTAGTATTGCGCCAGTTCGATATCATCAAAGCCCACCACCGACAGATCCTGCGGAATGCGCATGCCAAGTTTACGCGCCTGGTTCATCGCGCCCAGCGCCATCAAATCGCTATGGCAGAAAATCGCTTTCGGCGGCTGCGGCAAACTCATCAACTGCTTAAGCGCATTCGCGCCGGCTTCAAAGGTGAAATCGCCGTGCACAATCATCGTTGGGTCGATGGCGATGCTGCTGCGACGCAGCGCCTGAATGTAGCCCTGCAAACGATACTGGCTCAGCGGAATGTGTTCTGGCCCGGTGATACAGGCAATTTGGCGATGACCAAGCTGCAGCAGGTGATTCACCGCTTCAAAGGCGGCGGTCAGGTTATCGATATGGACCGTGGGTAATGCCATCTCCGGCGCAAATTCGTTGCCCATCACCATCGGCGGCAGGTTGCGCTGATCTTCAATGCCCGCCTCAAACGGCAGCTGTGAACCCAACAGCACCATGCCGTCGATCTGTCGCGTCAGCATTAAATTCAGAAAGGTTTTTTCCTGTTTATTCTGATGCGCGCAATCGCCAATCAGTACCAGATAACCCTCATGCGCAGCGGTGACTTCCACGCCGCGAATGATCTCACTGAAGAAGGGATCGCAGATGTCCGGCACAATCACCAGAATGGTTTGCGTTTCACCGCGTTTGGCATTGCGCGCCAAACCGTGCGGCGCATAACCCACGGCAATCACGGCTTTTTCGACCTTGAGCCGGGTAGCAGCAGAGACTTTTTCTGGATTCATCAACGCACGTGAAACCGTGGCGGTTGAAACGCCTGCTTTCTCGGCCACATCTTTCATGGTGGCGGCGGTGGAGGGTTGCTTCTGGTCCAACGTATAACTCCTGACGCGGTACAGCGCATTGATTTTCAGACATTACCGGGCTTCAACCGGGTCGGCACTATTGTTAACCCAAGGTCGCGTCGGGTTGTTACTTAATTTGCATAAAAATTGTGACTTGTGCGACTTTTTTCGATCTGGCTCGCAGTTGTGGCGTGGCTTAGCTTTCGGTGGGATCGATATCCAGCGTCCATTTCACTTTGCGTGATGCCGGCAAGGTGGCGATCAGCGGCAGCGATCCGCTCAACAGCTGTTGCAGACGTTTGCGCGACGGATGCTGCAACAGCAGCTGCCAGCGCCAGCGTCCACTGCGCTTCGGTGCCAACGCCGGAACCGGCCCCATCAGCCACATCGCCTCATCTTTAAGCGGGCTGGCTTCCAGTAAATTACGCAGCTGTGTGAGGAATTCCGCCGCCTGCTGGTTATCCATATCCTCAGCGCGGAACAGCGCATGGCTGGTCCACGGCGGCAGCTGAACGGACTGACGCTCCAGCAGCGTTTGATCGGCAAAGGCGAAATAGCCGCGATGCAGCAATGTTTGCAGCAATGGATGTTCCGGATGATGGGTCTGCAGCAACACTTCGCCCTGTTTACCCGCACGACCGGCGCGACCCGCGACCTGCGTATAGAGCTGAGCGAAACGCTCGGCGGCGCGGAAATCGGCCGAGAACAGCGCGCCATCAACATCCAGTAGCGACACCAACGTGACATCCGGGAAATGATGGCCTTTCGCCAGCATCTGCGTGCCCACCAGAATGCGCGCGCCGCCGCGATGCACATCGGCCAGATGCTGCTCCAGCGCGCCTTTACGGCTGGTGGTGTCGCGATCGATGCGCGATACCGGCACGCCGGGGAACAGCGTGCCCAGCTGCTGTTCCAGCTGTTCGGTACCGACGCCGACCGGCATCAAATGCGTTGAACCACAGCTCGGGCACTGATTCGGCAGCGGACGCTGGCTGTCACAATGGTGGCAGCGCAGCTGGCGATGGTTCTGGTGCAGCGTGTAGTAGCTATCGCAGCGCTGGCACTCGGCCAGCCAGCCGCAATCGTGGCACATCAGCGCCGGAGAGAAGCCACGGCGGTTGAGGAACAGCAGAACCTGATTATCGGCCTGCAGGTGCTGACGCATTTTGCCGAGCAGTGCTGGCGCCAATCCGCCTTTCAGCTGCTGACCTTTAAGATCGATCAGCTGCTGTAACGCCGGTTTAGCATTGCCCGCGCGTTTGGTGAGATTGAGCTGGCGATATTTGCCGACGCGCACGTTGTGCAAGGTTTCCAGCGCGGGCGTGGCGGAACCCATCACAATTGGAATATCTTCCTCATGCGCACGGAACACCGCCAGATCGCGCGCCTGATAGCGCCAGCCTTCCTGCTGTTTGTACGAGCTGTCGTGCTCTTCATCAATGATGATGACGCCGGGGCGCGCCAGCGGCGTGAACAGCGCCGAGCGTGTACCGATAACAATCGCCGTTTCGCCGCTGCGCGCGCGCAGCCAGACGGCGAGGCGTTCGCTGTCATTCAGTGCCGAGTGCAGCACATCAATCGGCGCATCAAAGCGCTCACGGAAGCGGGCGATGGTTTGCGGCGTCAGGCCGATTTCCGGCACCAGCACTAAAGCCTGTTTGCCGCGTGCCAGCACGTTCTCCAGCACGCTGAGATACACTTCAGTTTTACCCGAGCCGGTAATGCCAGCCAGCAGCCACGGCGCATAGTGATCGTCTTCACTGCGCATCGCGCCCACCGCCATCGCCTGATCGGTATTCAGGCGCAGGCGATCCCCTTTGACGGCAAAGCTGGTACGCCAGTCGTGCATCTGCGGCGTGTGTTCACGCAGTTCGCACAAGCCTTTTGCGCGCAACGCTTGCAGCGCGGCATCGGTAAAATCGTGTTCGCTGACCTGATGACGATAGAGCGGTCGCTGACGTAGCACCGCCAGCGCTTGCTGCTGTTTCGGCGCGCGCTTCAGGCTCTCCATCGCCACTTCACGGCCAGCATCATTAATCACCCATTGCCACAGCGGCGCTTCCTGCGCGGGTTTGCCCTGACGCAGCAGCACCGGCAGCGCATGGCTCAGCACTTCGCCGAGCGGCGAATGATAATAGTTGGCGGCCCAATGCAAAATGCGCCACAGCGCGGGCGAGAACAGACTTTGATCGTCGAGCACGCTCTCTATCTGCTTGAGCTGCGTCAGCGGCAGATCGCTGGTCTCACGCGTGCCGATCACAATGCCGATCATTTTGCGATTGCCGAACGGCACATTCACGCGTGCGCCCGCCACCGGCTGCGGCGCATCGGCAGGCAGCAAGTAATCAAACAGGCGAGGTAGCGGAACGGGCAGGGCAACCTGAACAACGGGCATCTGAATCTCTATCCGGTTCTGAATTAAGGAGAAGTAGTGTACACGGCTAATTAGGAAGCGGCTATTTGCTAAAACCGGTTAATTTCTGTATACTATGCCGCCTTCGATGAGATCACTTGTCGGAGCATACACTTAATGTTCAACCGCGTGTGGTGCTGTGCAGGCTGAGCCTGGCACGGAGAGCGACACGGCCTTTTATGAGGTTCTCCCATGAAACAAGGTATTCACCCTAAGTACGAAGCAGTAACCATGACTTGCTCTTGCGGTAACGTGATCAACACCCGTTCAACCATGGCTTCTGGTCTGAACCTGGACGTGTGCGGCAAATGCCACCCGTTCTACACTGGTAAGCAGCGTATTGCTGACACCGGTGGCCGTGTAGATCGCTTCAACAAGCGTTTCAGCGTGCCAGCAAGCAAGAAATAAGATTTTTGGCCGTCGAATCTTCGCGATTCGGCAGCAAGAAAAGACCCAGCCTCGGCTGGGTTTTTTTATTTCAGGCTTCAGTATTCCCAGCTATCGGGATCGATGCCCATTTCACGCATAATCTGTTTCGCTTCTTCCGGAATCTCATCGCTGCGTTCTTTACGCAAATCGACATCGTTCGGCAGAGGCTGCCCGGTGAAAGCATGCAAAAAGGCTTCACACAGCAGTTCGCTGTTGGTGGCGTGACGCAGGTTGTTCACCTGACGGCGGGTGCGCTCGTCCGTTAAAATCTTCAGCACTTTCAGCGGGATAGAAACTGTGATTTTCTTAACCTGCTCGCTCTTCTTGCCATGTTCAGCGTAAGGGCTGATATATTCGCCGTTCCATTCAGCCATGGGTTACCTTAATCAATAAAAGTTGAATATGGGGAAATCCGTTGATTATGCCCGATTTTTCGATACCTGACCCCTTAAACCGCAGGTTTTATGCTTGAGCACCGCTTCTGCAAAGGAAAGCGCGCTGAACACCAGGCGATGACGGACAATTTTAGCGGTTATTGATGATTTGCTCAATCTATACGCAAAGACATTTAGATGTCCAGATGTATTGACGTCTATGTGCGGAATGTTATCCTGTTGCTCTTCTTTTTCTTCAGGAACAGTAAGCACCATGACGCGTAAACAGGCAACCATCGCAGTACGTAGCGGTTTGAATGATGACGAGCAATATGGCTGCGTTGTCCCACCGATTCATCTCTCCAGCACCTATAACTTCCTCGACTTCAATGAGCCGCGTGCACATGACTATTCTCGTCGTGGTAATCCAACGCGCGATGTGGTTCAGCGCGCGCTGGCTGAGTTGGAAGGTGGCGCAGGCGCGGTATTGACCAATACCGGCATGTCAGCGATTCATCTGGTGACAACCGTGTTCCTGAAGCCGGGCGATCTGCTAGTGGCGCCACACGACTGTTACGGCGGCAGCTATCGCCTGTTCGATAGCCTGAGCAAGCGCGGCGCGTATCGCGTGAAGTTTGTCGATCAGGGCGACAAAGCGGCGCTGGCCGCTGCTCTGGCCGAGAAGCCAAAACTGGTGCTGGTTGAAAGCCCAAGTAATCCACTGCTGCGTGTGGTCGATATCGCCAGCATCTGCGCCGCCGCGCGTGAAGCTGGCGCCATTAGCGTGGTAGACAACACCTTCCTCAGCCCGGCGCTGCAAAACCCGCTGGCGCTGGGTGCCGATCTGGTTGTTCACTCCTGCACCAAATACCTGAATGGTCACTCTGATGTGGTGGCGGGCGCGGTGATTGCGAAAGATCAAGCGATGGCCACCGATCTGGCGTGGTGGGCGAATAATATTGGTGTAACCGGCGCCGCGTTTGATAGCTACCTGCTGCTGCGCGGTTTGCGCACGCTGTCACCGCGCATCGCCGCCGCACAACGCAATGCATTGGCGATAGTTGATTACCTGAAGCAACAACCGCTGGTGAAAAAACTGTATCATCCGTCCCTGCCGGAAAATGCCGGTCATGAGTTTGCGGTACGTCAGCAGCGTGGTTTTGGTGCCATGCTGAGTTTCGAAATCGATGCCGATGAGGCTCGCCTGCGCCGCTTCCTGAAAGCGCTGCAGTTGTTCACGCTGGCCGAATCGCTGGGCGGCGTAGAGAGTTTGATTTCGCATACCGCGACCATGACGCATGCCGGCATGTCTGCAGAAGCGCGCGCGGCAGCGGGAATTTCGGAAACACTGCTGCGTATTTCTGTTGGGATTGAAGATCACGAAGATTTAATCGCCGATCTGGATAATGCATTCCGGATCGCAGCCGAGGAGTAATCATGACGAGTTCAGTGGGCGCGGGAACGCCGATCAAGCAGTTGCATAAATTTGGTGGCAGTAGCCTGGCCGACGCACGTTGCTATCAGCGCGTGGCCAGCATCATGGCGGATTACAGCCAGCCAGGCGACTTAATGGTGGTCTCTGCCGCAGGCAGCACCACTAACCAGTTGATCAGCTGGCTGAAATTGAGCCAGAGCGATCGCTTATCTGCCCATCAGGTGCAACAGGCTTTACGGCGTTTTCACAGCGAATTAATTGCTGCGCTGCTGCCTGCTGAATATGCCGAAACCCTGACGTCTTCCTTTATACGCGATCTGGAAAGACTGGCGGCGCTGCTCGATGGCACCATCACCGACGCGGTGTATGCCGAAGTGGTGGGGCATGGCGAAATCTGGTCAGCGCGCTTGATGGCTGCGGTTTTGAGCCAGCGCGAGATCGAAGCCGCCTGGCTGGATGCGCGTGACTTCTTGCGTGCTGAACGTGCCGCGCAGCCGCAGGTTGATGAAGGCAAATCCTGGCCGCTGCTGCAGGAGCTGTTAACACAGCATCCGCATAAGCGTTTGGTGGTGACCGGATTTATCAGCCGCAGCGAAGCGGGTGAAACCGTGCTGCTTGGCCGCAATGGCTCGGACTACTCGGCAACGCAGATTGGTGCGCTGGCGGGCGTGGGGCGCGTGACCATCTGGAGCGATGTGGCGGGCGTTTACAGCGCCGATCCGCGTAAAGTTTCTGATGCGTGCCTGCTACCGCTGCTGCGTCTTGATGAAGCCAGCGAGCTGGCGCGTCTGGCTGCGCCGGTGCTACACACCCGCACCTTGCAGCCGGTTTCCAACAGCGACATCGACTTGCAGCTACGTTGCAGCTATCAACCGGAGCAGGGCTCGACGCGCATTGAGCGCGTGCTGGCTTCCGGCACCGGCGCGCGAATCGTCACCAGCCACGATGATGTGTGTCTGGTGGAGATTCAAATTCCCGACAATCACGATTTCAAAACGCAGCAGAAAGAGATCGATCTGCTGCTGAAGCGCGCGCAGCTGCGTCCGCTGGCAATCGGCGTGCATCCCGATCGTCGCCTGCTGCAGCTGTGTTACACCTCGGAAGTGGTGAATAGCGCCTTCAACCTGTTGCAGGACGCCGCACTGCCGGGCCATCTGCAGCTGCGCGACGGCTTGGCGCTGGTGGCGCTGGTGGGCGCGGGCGTGACGCGTAATCCGCTGCACAGCCACCGCTTCTGGCAGCAGATCAAAGATCAGCCGGTGGAGTTTGTCTGGCAATCGGAAGATCACATCAGCATCGTGGCGGTACTGCGCGTCGGCCCGACGCAGCACCTGATTCAGGGACTGCATCAGTCGCTGTTCCGCGCAGAAAAACGCATCGGTTTGATGTTGTTCGGCAAAGGCAACATCGGTTCACGCTGGCTGGAGCTGTTTGCCCGCGAGCAGGAAACGCTGTCGGCGCGTACGGGATTTGAGTATGTGCTGGCGGGCGTGGCAGACAGCAGCCGCAGTTTGCTGAGCTACGACGGTCTGGAAGCCAGCCGCGCATTGGCGTTCTTTGATGATGAAGCGGTCGAGCGCGATGAAGAGTCGCTGTTCCTGTGGATGCGTGCGCACCCGTTCGATGATTTAGTGGTGCTGGACGTCACCGCCAGCGAGCAGCTGGCGCAGCAGTATCATGATTTCGCCAGTCACGGCTTCCACGTTATCAGCGCCAACAAGGTTGCCGGTGCGTCGAGCGGTCAGAGCTGGCGTCAGGTGCGCGATGCTTTCGCCAAAACCGGTCGTCACTGGCTGTATAACGCCACCGTCGGTGCCGGTTTGCCGGTCAATCACACGGTGCGCGATTTACGCGAAAGCGGCGATAGCATTCTGGCGATCAGCGGCATCTTCTCCGGCACGCTGTCGTGGCTGTTCCTGCAATTTGATGGCACGGTGCCGTTTAGCGAGCTGGTTGATCAGGCGTGGCAGCAAGGCCTGACCGAACCAGACCCGCGCGTGGATTTGTCTGGGCAGGACGTAATGCGCAAGCTGGTGATTCTGGCGCGTGAAGCGGGCTACGACATCGAGCCGGATCAAGTGCGTGTCGAGTCGTTGGTGCCGGCAATTTGCGACGGTGAGTCGATTGATCACTTCTTCGAAAACGCCGACGAGCTGAATGATCAGATGCTGCAGCGTCTGGAAGCGGCGCAAGAGATGGGCTTAGTGCTGCGTTACGTGGCGCGTTTCGATGCCAATGGCAAAGCGCGCGTCGGCGTGGAAGCGGTGCGCCCAGAGCATCCGCTGGCTGCGTTACTGCCGTGCGATAACGTGTTTGCCATCGAAAGCCGCTGGTATCGCGATAATCCGCTGGTGATTCGCGGACCGGGCGCAGGCCGCGATGTTACGGCCGGCGCGTTGCAATCGGATATCAACCGCCTCGCACAGCTGCTGTAATCTGCCTCACTTTGCAGACGGCATCGTCCGTCTGCATTCTTCACCTTCCCACCGCGCATCATGAAACGCTTTCACCTTGAGTGAAAATTTGTCACGCCTGTTCATTAATTTTCAGTTGACGCTAGCGTGCGAATCGTTCATTTTGTGCATCTGGACGTCTAAACGTATGGATGTTCGAAGGCCGCAAAATAATCGATATGTGATGACGAGGTATTAGGATGAGTTTCTTTCACGCCAATCAACGCGAAGCGTTGAACCAGAGCCTGGCTGAGCTGAACGGGCAAATTAATGTCTCTTTCGAATTTTTCCCGCCACGTACCAGCGAAATGGAAGAAACCCTGTGGAGCTCAATCGATCGACTGAGCAGCCTGAAGCCAAAATTCGTCTCCGTCACCTACGGTGCCAACTCGGGCGAGCGCGATCGTACGCACAGCATCATCAAAGGCATCAAAGATCGTACCGGTCTGGAAGCCGCACCGCATCTAACCTGTATCGATGCCACGCGTGATGAGCTACGCAGCATCGCGCGTGATTACTGGGATAGCGGCATTCGTCATATCGTGGCCCTGCGCGGTGATTTACCGCCGGGCAGCGGCAAGCCGGAGATGTACGGCTCGGATTTGGTGGCGCTGCTGAAAGACGTTGGCGATTTCGATATCTCGGTGGCGGCCTATCCGGAAGTGCATCCCGAAGCGAAAAGCGCGCAGGCCGATCTGATTAACCTGAAACGCAAAATTGATGCCGGTGCTAACCGCGCCATCACCCAGTTTTTCTTCGATGTGGAAAGCTACCTGCGCTTCCGCGATCGCTGTGTCGCAACCGGTATCGACGTGGAGATCGTGCCGGGTATTTTGCCGGTCTCTAACTTCAAACAGCTACAACGCTTCGCCACCATGACCAATGTGCGGGTGCCGGGCTGGATGAGTGCAATGTTTGAAGGTCTGGATAACGATCCGGAGACGCGCAAAATGGTCGGTGCCAGCGTCGCGATGGACATGGTGAAGATCCTGTCGCGGGAAGGGGTGAAGGATTTTCATTTCTATACGCTGAACCGCGCCGAGTTGAGTTACGCCATTTGCCACACGTTGGGTGTGCGTCCGGCGATGGGAGGTTAAGATTGGCGGTCGCCATGAATGGCGGCCTTACAAAATCCAATAAAAAAGGAGCCAGTTGGCTCCTTTTTCACATCATGTCACTCGATTAACCGGTATTACGCATACCCGCTGCAACACCCGCGATCGTCACCATCAGCGCTTGTTCTACACGCGCATCTGGCTCATCACCGCGCTCTTCCTGCGCACGTGAACGATGCAGCAGTTCAGCCTGCAACACGTTCAGTGGATCGGTATAAACGTTACGCAGCGCGATGGACTCAGCAATCCACGGTTGGTCAGCCATCAGATGGGCATCGTTAGCGATGGTCAACACCGCTTTGATATCCGCATCCAGCTGATCGCGCAGCTGCTTGCCGAGCGACCACAGTGATTTATCCACCAGACGCTGATCGTAGTACTCCGCCAGCCACAAATCGGCTTTCGAGAACACCATCTCTAGCATGCCAAGGCGTGTGGCGAAGAATGGCCACTCGCGGCACATGTTCTCCAGCTCATCCTGATGACCTTCATCCATCGCTTTCTGCAACGCGGCACCCGCGCCCAGCCAGGCTGGCAGCATCAGACGGTTCTGCGTCCAGGCGAAGATCCACGGAATGGCACGCAGCGATTCCACACCGCCGGTTGGGCGACGTTTAGCCGGACGTGAACCCAGCGGCAATTTGCCCAGCTCCTGCTCTGGCGTGGCTGAGCGGAAATAGGGCACGAAGTCCGGATTCTCACGCACATAGCCGCGATACATCGCGCAGGAGTGCGCCGACAGACCATTCATGATCTCCTGCCATTCGCGCTTGGGTTCCGGCGGTGGCAGCAGGTTGGCTTCCAGAATCGCACCGGTGTACAGCGACAGGCTGGCGATGGTGACTTCGGGCAAACCGTATTTGAAGCGAATCATCTCGCCCTGTTCGGTCACGCGCAGGCCACCTTTCAGGCTGCCCGGCGGTTGTGACAACAGCGCCGCATGGGCTGGCGCGCCGCCACGACCGATTGAGCCGCCGCGTCCGTGGAACAGCGTCAGCGTGATGCCCGCGCTTTCACAGGTTTTGATCAGTGCGTCCTGCGCCTGATATTGCGCCCAGCTGGCGGCCATCACGCCGGCATCTTTCGCCGAGTCGGAATAGCCAATCATCACCATCTGTTTGCCATTGATAAAGCCGCGATACCAGTCGATGTTCAGCAACTGTGTCATCACGTCGTTGGCATTGTTCAGGTCATCAAGGGTTTCAAACAGCGGCGCAACCGGCATGGCGTAAGGAATGCCGGCTTCTTTCAGCAGCAGATGCACGGCCAGCACGTCCGACGGCGTTTTCGCCATGGAGATCACGTAGGAAGCAATTGAACCCTGTGGCGCTTCGGCCACCACTTTGCAGGTATCCAGCACTTCGCGCGTCTCATCGCCCGGTTCCCACTGATGCGGCAACAGCGGACGCTTGGAATTCAGTTCGCGAATCAGGAAGGCTTGTTTATCCGCTTCTGACCAGCTTTCGTAATCACCGAGGCCGAGATAACGCGTTACTTCGGCAATCGCCTGGGTATGACGAGTGCTCTCCTGACGAATATCAATGCGCACCAGCGGCACGCCGAAACACTTCACGCGGCGCAGCGTGTCCAGCAGCTGACCATTGGCGATGATGCCCATGCCGCACTGCTGCAGAGATTGATAGATTGCGAACAGCGGATCCCACAGCTGATCGTTTGAGACCAGCAAATCGGCCGGACGCGGCAGGCGCTCGCCTTTAAGACGACGGCCAAGATAAGCCTGCGTGGTCATCAGCTGGCCGCGAAGGCGCTTCAGCACCATGCGGTACGGCTCCAGCGCTTCCGCATCGCCGCACAGCTCGCGCACTTCGTCGCTGCATTCGGACATCGACAGCTCGGAAATCAGCACGCCGATATCGCGCAGGAACAGGTCCGCGGCCTTCCAGCGGCTCAGCTGCATCGCGTGGCGGGTAATCGGTGCGGTGACGTTCGGGTTGCCGTCACGGTCGCCGCCCATCCACGAGGTAAATTTAATCGGTACGAAATCGACCGGCAGCTTAATGCCAAAAGTCTCTTCCACTTGCTCATTCAGCTCACGCAGGAAGGCTGGCACGCCTTGCCACAGGCTGTTTTCCACCACGGCAAAGCCCCACTTGGCTTCATCGATCGGCGTTGGACGGTATTTGCGGATTTCGTCGGTGTGCCACGCTTGTGCCACTAGCTGGCGCAGACGGCGCATTACCTGGGTGCGTTCGTAGTCAGAGATATCGCTATGATCGAGTTGCTGCAAACAGCTGTTCACTTCGCCCAGCATATGGATCAGCGTACGGCGGGTGATTTCGGTGGGGTGCGCAGTCAGCACCAGCTCCAGCGACAGTTCTTCAATCGACTGGCGGATCGCCGCTTCGCTGATATCGCCTTGCTGTTTCAGACGTTCGAAAGTCTTTTTCAGCAGTTCAGGATGGTTCGCGCCATCGCCGCTACGCGAAATGGTTTGATACTGTTCAGCGACGTTGGTGAGATTAAGGAACTGGCTAAACGCGCGCGCCACCGGCAGCAGCTCGTCGTTCGACAGATTTTGCAGCGTGGTCAGCAGTTCCTGACGATGAGTGTCATTTCCCGCGCGGGATGACTTAGAGAGTTTACGGATGGTCTCCACCTGGTCGAGGATGTTCTCTCCTAGTGCATCCTTAATCGTATCCCCGAGCAGTTTGCCGAGCATACTGACATTACTTCGCATTGCGGAATATTGTTCGTTCATTGGACCCTGACACCCTTATCGTCTTTTTTAATACTCTTACGCCCAACGGGCATAACATCGTCTTTTATCTAGCCACGTATCTTCCTGCGCGTCAATTGCCTTAAATCTACGTAAATGTGCTGCTAAATGGCGGAAATTCAAAGAATTTGCTTGCAGCGAAGCGAGATAAGTTATTCTTATTATCAAATCCCGAACAATGACGGGGCAATTTGCTGATTTAACAGTGAAATGCCCCATTTGTTGTTCATCAATGACAAAAATGCTGTACGACTTGGGTGATAAGCGCATGAGTCGGCTTGATAAATGCGGTATCAATAAACTCATCAGGTTGATGGGCTTGATTGATAGATCCCGGGCCTAATACCAGCGTTGGGCACAACTGCTGGATAAAAGGCGCTTCAGTGCAATAGTTCACCACTTCGGTTGGCACGCCCAGCAGCTTCTCCACCACTTGCACCAGCTCATGATCGGCCGGACATTCGTAGCCTGGAATCGGCGGATGCAGCTCGCCTACGGTGAGACGTCCCGGCCAGCGCGCACTTACCGGCGCCAGCGCGTCATTTAGCAGACCATCCAAATCGCTCAGGGTTAAGCCCGGCAGCGGACGAATATCCATGTGCAATTCACAGCAGGCGCAGATGCGGTTGGCGGCGTCGCCACCGTGAATATGCCCAAAGTTCATGGTTGGATAAGGAATGGCAAAACCATCGTGGTTGTAACGCTCTTTCAGCGTGTTACGCAGCTGCATCAGCTGGGTAATGGATTCATGCATCAGTTCAATAGCGTTGACGCCGCGTGACGGATCGCTGGAGTGGCCTGATTGTCCCTGAATACGAATCACATTCGACAGATGACCTTTATGCGCGCGCACCGGCTTAAGTGAGGTGGGCTCGCCGATGATGGCGCAATCCGGACGCAATTGGGTGGATTCAGAGAAATACTTCGCGCCCGCCATGGTGGTCTCTTCGTCGGCGGTGGCGAGGACGTAGAGCGGCTTGCTGAGTTTGGTCACGTCAACGTCACGCAGCGCATCCAGAATAAAGGCGAAGAAGCCTTTCATATCGGCGGTGCCGAGGCCGTACAGCTTGTTGTCGTGTTCGGTCAGCGTGAACGGATCGCGCGTCCAGCGGCCATCATCGTAAGGCACAGTGTCGGTATGACCCGCCAATAACAAGCCGCCTGCGCCCAATCCGCTGCGCGCCAGCATGTTGAATTTATGCCGCGTGCCAGGCACCGGCTGCACTTCGACACTGAAGCCAATATCGCGGAACCAGCCGGCCAGCAAATTGATTAAAGTTTCATTACTCTGATCCAGTGCGCTATCGGTTGCGCTGATTGATGGCGTGGCAATCAACTGGCGGTAGAGTTCGATAAAAGGTGGTAATTTTGTCTTCACTGTTGACGGTCCTTGGGTTAGGATGTATCAATATTCATGCATTAATAGTGAATAAAAATACAATAACGTCGCTTGCATGTGAAGCATCAAATCTTCCGCAAACGGCATTCTGGGCAACGGGGCAAGGCCGCGACCCGATATGTGACTGTAATAAGGTATACAGCCTGATGTTGAATACGCTGATCGTTGGTGCCAGTGGTTACGCTGGCGTAGAGCTTGCCACCTACCTGAATCGCCATACGCATATGAACATAACCGCTTTGGCGGTTTCAGCGCAAAGCCCGGATGCTGGAAAGTTATTGTCGGATTTGCATCCGCAGCTCAAAGGCATTGTCGATTTGCCGCTGCAGCCGCTGAGCGACGCCGCTGAATGGGCCGACAAAGTGGATGTTGTGTTCCTCGCCACCGCTCACGAAGTCAGCCACGATCTGGCACCTGAATTCCTCAAAGCTGGTTGCGTGGTGTTCGATCTCTCCGGCGCGTTCCGCGTAAACGACGACGCGTTCTATACGCAATATTACGGTTTCAGCCATCAGCATCAGGATTGGCTGGACAAGGCGGTTTACGGCCTGGCCGAATGGCAGCACGACAAAATCAAAGACGCGGAGCTGGTTGCGGTGCCGGGTTGCTACCCAACCGCAGCCCAGCTTTCGCTGAAACCGCTGATCGCAGCGGGCCTGCTTAACGATGCACAGTGGCCGGTGATTAACGCCACCAGCGGCGTGAGCGGCGCAGGGCGCAAAGCCAACGTTGGCACCAGCTTCTGTGAAGTGAGCTTGCAGCCGTACGGCCTGTTTAATCATCGTCATCACCCGGAAATTGTGGCGCATCTCGGTACGCCGGTGATCTTCACGCCACATCTGGGCAGCTTCCCGCGCGGTATTCTGTCGACCACCACTTGCCGCCTGAAAGCGGGCGTGACGCAGCAGGATGTGGCGGATGCCTTCCATAACGCTTACCACGACAAACCGCTGGTGCGCGTCTATGACAAAGGCGTACCGGCGCTGAAAGCGGTGGTCGGTTTGCCGTTCTGCGACATCGGCTTCGCCATGCAAGGCGAGCACCTGATTGTGGTGGCTGCCGAAGATAACCTGCTGAAAGGCGCCTCATCGCAGGCGGTTCAGTGTTTAAACATTCGTTTCGGCTTCCCCGAAACGCTGTCTCTGATTTAACGAACGGATAACGCAATGAATCCATTAATCATTAAACTGGGTGGCGTGCTGCTGGATAGCGAAGAAGCGCTGGCCCGTCTGTTTGATGCCCTGCTGGCGTACCGCAATGAACATCAGCGTCCGCTGATCATTGTGCACGGCGGTGGTTGCGTGGTGGATGAGCTGATGAAGAAGCTCGCGCTGCCGGTGAAAAAGAAGAACGGTTTGCGCGTGACGCCAGCCGATCAGATTGACATTATTACCGGTGCGTTAGCCGGTACAGCCAACAAAACGCTGCTGGCGTGGGCGAAGAAATATGGCATCGGCGCGGTGGGTTTGTGCCTCGGCGATGCCGGTCTGGTCAACGTGGCGCAGTTCGATGAAGAGCTGGGACACGTTGGCAACGCGACGCCGGGCAATCCGGCGCTGGTGAACACGCTGCTGGCGGCGGGCTACATGCCGGTGATCAGCTCGATTGGCATCACCGACGGCGGTGAGTTGATGAACGTCAACGCCGACCAGGCGGCAACCGCGCTGGCTGCGACCATCGGTGCCGATTTGGTGCTGTTGTCTGATGTCAGCGGTATTCTCGACGGCAAAGGTCAGCGCATCGAAGAGATGACCGCCGCGAAAGCGGAGCAGCTGATTGCGCAGGGCATCATCACCGATGGCATGATCGTGAAAGTGAACGCGGCGCTTGATGCCGCCCGCACGCTCGGTCGCCCGGTCGATATCGCCAGCTGGCGTCATGCTGAACAACTGCCAACCCTTTTCAACGGCGTGTCGATTGGCACCCGGATTCTCGCATAATCAAGGATTAAGACATGAGCACGCAAAACATCAAAAAAATCGTTCTGGCCTACTCCGGCGGTCTGGATACTTCAGCCATCATTCCATGGTTGAAAGAGAACTATGGCGGCTGTGAAGTGGTGGCGTTCGTGGCGAACATTGGCCAGGATCCAGCCGATCTGGAAGGCGTTGAGAAGAAAGCGCTGCAGTCAGGTGCGTCTGAGTGCCACGTGGTTGACCTGCGTGAAGCGTTCATCAGTGAATACGTGTATCCGGTTCTGCAGACTGGCGCCCTGTACGAAGGCACTTATCTGCTGGGTACGTCTATGGCGCGTCCGATTATCGCTAAAGCCCAGGTTGAGCTGGCGCTGAAAGTGGGCGCAGATGCGCTGTGCCACGGCGCAACCGGTAAAGGTAACGATCAGGTGCGTTTCGAAACCACCTACACCGCGCTGGCGCCACAACTGAAAGTGGTTGCGCCATGGCGTGAGTGGGACCTGCGTTCACGTGAAGCGCTGCTGGATTACCTGAAAGAGCGCAATATCCCGACCACCGCGTCGCTGGAAAAAATCTACAGCCGTGATGAGAACGCATGGCACATCTCTACCGAAGGCGGCGTGCTGGAAAGCCCAGCCAATGCACCGAACAAAGATTGCTGGGTGTGGACCGTTGATCCGCTGGAAGCGCCCGATCAGCCAGAAAATGTCACGGTCACCGTGGAGAAAGGTCGCGTGGTGGCGGTGAACGGCGAGACGCTGAGCCCGTTCCAGTGCCTGGAAAAACTCAACGTGCTGGGCGCCAAACACGGCGTCGGCCGTATCGACATCGTGGAAAACCGTCTGGTAGGCATCAAGTCCCGCGGCTGCTACGAAACTCCAGGCGGCACCATCATGGTTAACGCGTTGCGTGCGGTTGAACAACTGGTGCTGGATCGCGATAGCTTCAAATGGCGTGAGCAGCTGGGCCATGAAATGTCTTACGTGGTTTACGATGGTCGCTGGTTCGCGCCGCTGCGTAAATCTATCCAGGCCGCTGCTGAATCATTGGCAGAAGAGGTGAATGGCGAAGTGGTACTGCAGTTGTATAAAGGCCAGGCCACGGCGATTCAGAAAACCTCTGCTAACAGCCTGTACTCAGAAGAGTTCGCCACCTTTGGCGAAGATGAAGTTTACGATCACCGTCACGCGGGCGGCTTTATCCGCTTGTTCTCACTCTCTTCACGCATTCGCGCGCTGAACGAGCAGAAGAAGTAATACCGCGGCAATTAACATATTTTGCAAGGGCGGCTTCGGGCCGCCTTTTCTATAACAGATTCAGGAGTAATGCAGATGGCACTTTGGGGCGGACGTTTTTCGCAGGCAGCAGACCAACGGTTCAAACAGTTCAACGACTCGCTGCGTTTTGACTATCGCTTGGCCGAGCAGGACATTACCGGCTCGATTGCCTGGTCAAAAGCGCTGGTGACGGTCAACGTGCTGACCAATGAAGAGCAGCAACAGCTGGAAAGCGCGTTGAATGAACTGCTGGCTGAGGTACGCGCCAATCCTGAGCAGATTCTGCAAAGCGATGCGGAAGATATTCACAGCTGGGTGGAAGGCAAGCTGATCGACAAAGTCGGCGCGCTGGGCAAGAAATTGCACACCGGCCGTAGCCGTAACGATCAGGTCGCGACCGATCTAAAACTGTGGTGCAAAGAGCAGGTTGCCGTGCTGCTGGAGGCGACGCGCGAGCTGCAATCGGCGCTGGTCGCCACGGCACAAGCCAATCAGGACGCGGTGATGCCGGGTTACACGCACCTGCAGCGTGCGCAACCGGTGACGTTCGCGCATTGGTGCCTGGCGTACGTTGAGATGCTGGCGCGTGACGAGAGCCGTCTGCAGGATGCACTGAAGCGTATGGATGTCAGTCCGCTGGGTTGCGGCGCGCTGGCGGGTACCGCCTACGAGATCGATCGTCAGCAGCTGGCCGGCTGGTTAGGTTTTGCCTCTGCCACGCGTAACAGCCTCGATACCGTTTCCGATCGCGATCACGTGCTCGAGCTGCTGTCAGACGCCTCGATTGGCATGGTGCATCTGTCGCGCTTTGCTGAAGACCTGATCTTCTTCAACACCGGTGAAGCGGGCTTCCTTGAGCTGTCGGATAAAGTCACTTCCGGATCGTCGTTGATGCCGCAGAAGAAAAACCCGGATGCGCTGGAGCTGATCCGTGGCAAATGTGGCCGTGTGCAAGGTGCGCTGACCGGCATGATGATGACGCTGAAAGGCCTGCCGCTGGCGTACAACAAAGATATGCAGGAAGACAAAGAAGGGCTGTTCGATGCGCTGGATACCTGGCTCGACTGCCTGCATATGTCGGTGCTGGTGCTGGACGGCATTCAGGTAAAACGTCCGCGTTGCCAGGAAGCCGCTGAGCAGGGCTACGCCAACTCGACCGAGCTGGCCGATTATCTGGTGGCAAAAGGCGTTCCGTTCCGCGAAGCCCACCACATTGTGGGTGAAACCGTGGTGGAAGCGATCAAGCAAGGCGTGGCGCTGGAAGCGCTCACTCTGGCGCAGTTGAAGCAGTTCAGCGCGGTGATTGAGGATGACGTGTATCCAATTCTGTCGCTGCAATCCTGCCTGGATAAGCGTAATGCGCAAGGTGGTGTCGCTCCTCAACAGGTCGCCTTCGCCATCAGCGAAGCGCAGAAGCGCTTGGGTTAAAAGCTATGCGCATTAGATTGCGCCGCTGCGGTATATGCAGGAATGCGTAGCGGCGCGATTTATCGCGCTCTGTTGATATCCAGTAGGCGAGCGACAAGCAAAAAAAAGCGGGCACCTCTTCGGTAGCCCGCCAACCTCTAGCTTCGGAATTACATTTTGTTATAGGCACATCATCAAGGGCAGGCCACTCCCGGCCAGCACAGTGATTGGTTTTAAGCAGTTTGCAGGTTCTGCTCCAGATCATTTGATGCGCGCATTATTCCCGCTCACGCCTTGATAGGGCCAATCGTTCATTGCTATTCTATCTATCGCCACGGGCTATCGTGGTTTGGAGGATTTCAATGAATATTCGTGATCTCGAATACCTGGTTTCACTTGCGGAGCATCGCCATTTCCGGCGTGCAGCTGACGCATGTCATGTCAGCCAACCTACCTTAAGTGGACAGATTCGTAAGCTGGAAGATGAACTTGGCGTGATGCTGCTGGAGCGAACCAGCCGTAAGGTGTTGTTTACTCAGGCTGGACTGTTGCTGGTGGATCAAGCGCGAACCGTGCTGCGCGAAGTGAAAGTGCTGAAGGAGATGGCGAGCCAGCAAGGCGAAGCGATGTCTGGACCGCTGCACATTGGTTTGATTCCAACCACCGGGCCGTATCTGCTGCCGCACATCATTCCGATGCTGCACAAAACCTTCCCCAAACTCGAAATGTACCTGCATGAAGCGCAGACGCAGCAACTGCTGGCACAGCTCGACAGCGGTAAGCTGGATTGCGCCATCGTGGCGTTGGTGAAAGAGAGTGAAGCCTTTATCGAGGTGCCGCTGTTTGATGAGCCAATGACGCTGGCGGTGTATGCCGATCATCCGTGGCGCGATCGCGATCGCGTGCCGATGTCGGATCTGGCCGGAGAGAAATTGCTGATGCTGGAAGATGGGCACTGCCTGCGCGATCAGGCGATGGGTTTCTGCTTCGAAGCCGGTGCCGATGAAGATACGCATTTCCGCGCCACCAGTCTGGAAACGCTGCGCAACATGGTTGCCGCGGGTAGCGGCATTACCTTGTTACCTGCGCTGTCCGTGCCGAATGAACGCGAACGTGATGGCGTCTGCTATTTACCGTGTTACAAGCCGGTGCCGCAGCGCACCATCGCGTTGGTCTATCGTCCAGGATCGCCTCTGCGCAGCCGCTATGAGCAGTTGGCAGAAGCAATCAAAACCCACATGAAGGGTTATCTGGATATCTCGTTAAAACAGGCGGTTTAAGCCGTTTAACGCTGCCACGCGATAGGCTTCGGCCATGGTGGGATAGTTGAAGGTGGTATTCACGAAGTACTCAATCGTGTTGCCGCCGTTCTTCTGTTCCATGATGGCCTGGCCGATGTGAATGATCTCCGCAGCACGCTCGCCAAAGCAGTGAATTCCTAAAATCTCTTTGGTTTCGCGGTGGAACAGAATCTTCAGGCTGCCGACGTGCATGCCAACAATCTGCGCACGCGCCAGATGTTTAAACTGCGCACGACCCACTTCATACGGCACTTTCATCGCCGTCAGCTGCTGTTCGGTTTTACCCACTGAGCTGATCTCCGGAATGGTGTAAATCCCGGTTGGAATATCTTCGATCAGATGCGCGGTGGCTTCACCTTTGATGATCGCCTGCGCGGCAATGCGGCCCTGATCGTAAGCAGCAGAAGCCAGGCTTGGATAACCAATCACGTCGCCAACCGCGTAAATATGCGGCAGCGCAGTTTGATACATGCTGTTCACCTTCAGCAGGCCACGACCATCCGCTTCCAGTCCGACGTTTTCCAGCGCCAGTGAATCGGTGTTACCGGTTCGACCGTTTGCGTACAGCAGGCAATCGGCTTTCACTTTCTTGCCCGATTTAAGGTGAATTATCACCCCGTCATCAACGCCTTCAATCTTCTCGAACTCTTCGTTGTGACGAATCACCACGCCGCTGTTCCAGAAATGATAGGAGAGGGAATCTGACATCTCCTGATCGAGGAACGCCAGCAGACGGTCGCGGGTGTTGATCAGGTCAACCTTGACGTTCAGGCCGCGGAAAATCGAGGCATATTCACAGCCAATTACGCCGGCGCCATAAATGATGACGTGGCCAGGTTCATGATGCAGGTTGAGGATGGAGTCGGAATCGTAAACGCGCGGATGGGTGAAATCGACATCCGCGGGATGATACGGACGAGAACCGCAGGCGATCACGAATTTCTCCGCGGTTAAGCGCTCGCGGGTGCCGTCGGGTTGTTCCACTTCGATGGTGTTGGCATCAACAAATCTGGCATCGCCCTGATAAAGTTCACAGCGGTTGCGCTCGTAGAAGCCCTGACGCATCGCGGTTTGCTGACTGATCACGTTCTCGGTGTGGTTGAGAATGTCGGCGAATGAGGAGCGCAGGAGGCGAGTGTGATCGCTGTAAAGTGGGTTTTGATTGAACTCGATGATACGGCTAACAGCGTGACGCAGGGCTTTGGAAGGGATGGTTCCCCAGTGTGTACAACCGCCGCCGATGTTGTGGTAGCGTTCGATCACTGCAATACGCGCTCCCTGCTTCACCAGCCCCATCGCCGCACCTTCGCCGCCCGGACCGGAGCCAATCACAATGGCATCGTAATCGTAAGACTTTTGCATACCAGTACGTCCTATTTTTTTATCACATTTTTACAACGAGATTCTAACATCTCGCCGCGCACATCTGAATTCTAACAGCGTAAATTGCTGAAGTTTGACAAAGCGTGAGGTTCACAGGCGTTCACAAAGTTTGCACCGCTGTACGCTGAAAAGTTTGTTATAGTGCCTGCCAAATCACCTAAAAGGCCGGGAAAATGGGCGTCAGAGCGCTACAAAAAGAACGTACACGACGTTCACTGATTGAAGCTGCCTTCAGTCAGTTAAGTGCAGAAAGGAGTTTTGCCAGCCTGAGTTTGCGCGAAGTTGCACGCGAAGCGGGGATTGCGCCGACCTCATTTTATCGTCACTTCCGCGATGTCGATGAGCTGGGGCTGACCATGGTGGACGAAAGCGGCTTGATGCTGCGCCAGTTAATGCGTCAGGCGCGCCAGCGTATTGCCAAGGGTGGCAGCATTATTAAAACCTCGGTGGCAACTTTTATGGAGTTCATCGGGAACAATCCTAACGCTTTTCGGCTCTTACTACGCGAGCGCTCCGGAACCTCGGCGGCCTTTCGTGCCGCAGTCGCGCGTGAGATTCAGCACTTCATCGCCGAACTGGCCGATTATCTTGAATTAGAAAATCGCATGCCGCGCAGCTTCACCGAAGCGCAGGCCGAAGCGATGGTGACGATTGTGTTTAGCGCGGGTGCCGAAGCGCTGGACGTTGATATTGAGCAGCGCCGTAAGCTTGAGGATCGATTAGTGCTGCAGCTGCGCATGATCGCCAAAGGCGCTTATTACTGGTATCGCCGGGAGCAAGAGCGTCTGGCGGTTACCCTGGAAAAACCCGAAGAGTAATGTGATAAGGATAATGAAATGATTGAGCAAAACCCACGCGATAAAGGAACGCTTTTATTGGCTTTTATCACCGGTTTAGCGATCAACGGCTCCTTTTCGGTGCTGTTCAGCACGTTTGTTCCCTTTTCGATATTCCCGCTGATTGCTCTTGGCCTCGCGGCCTGGTGTTTGCATCAGCGTTATCTCAACCGCAATATGCCAGACGGCATGCCTTCACTGGCGGCGGCGTTCTTCCTGCTGGGTATTTTGGTTTATAGCGCGCTGGTGCGGGCTGAATATCCGGATATCGGCTCTAACTTCATCCCGACCATTCTGATGGTGGCGCTGGTGTTCTGGATTGGTATGCGTTTTCGCCGCGCGAAGAGCAAGCAGTGAAAAAACGGGAACCTTGGGGTTCCCGTTGTTGTTTAGGCCTTGCGCGTCAGCAGCACGCCGCATTCCATATGATGGGTATACGGGAACTGATCGAACAGCGCCAGACGCGTGACATCATGCGTTTCTCCCAGCACCGCGAGGTTGTCGCACAGCGTTTGCGGGTTGCAGGAGATATAAAGGATGCGCGGATAGGCCTGCACCATCTTCACAGTTTCCTCATCCAGCCCGCTACGTGGCGGATCAACAAAAATGGTTTCGCATTGATAGCTCTTCAGGTCGATGCCTTCTAAACGATTGAAGCTGCGAACGCCCGTCATCGCCTGGGTAAACTCTTCAGCGGCCATACGAATAATCTGCACGTTATCAATATGGTTGGCGGCAATGTTGTATTGCGCGGACGCGACCGACGGCTTGGCAATTTCCGTGGCCAACACGCTGCGGAAGTTACGCGCCAGCGCCAGCGAGAAGTTGCCGTTACCGCAATAGAGTTCCAGCAGATCGCCGCGCGAATCCTGCGTGACGTCCAGCGCCCACTCCAGCATCTGAATATTCATCGCCGCGTTTGGCTGGGTGAAGCTGTTCTCCACCTGACGATAAATCATCTCTTTCCCCGCGACCGGCAGGCGCTCATCCACGTAATCGCGATCGAGGCAGATTTTGGTTTTGGTGGCGCGGCCGATCAGCTGCACGTCAAAGCCTTCGGCACGCAGGCTGTCGCGCAGGGCGCTGGCGGCGGCGGTCCACTCCTCTTCCAGCTTGCGGTGATAGAGCAGCGAGATAACAATCTGGTTGCTCATCGTCGACAGGTAATCGATCTGGAACAGTTTGAAACGCAGCGCGCGGTTGTCACGGATCGCCGCGATCAGTTTTGGCATCAGCTGGTTGATCAATTCACTGGCCGCCGGGAATTGATCGACGCGGATTCGTTGCTTGGTCTGTTGATCAAAGATGATGTGGTAGAGATCGTCTCCGTCGTGCCAGATGCGGAATTCGGCACGCATCCGATAGTGGCTGACCGGCGAACGGAACACCTCCACGTCGGGCGCGGCAAAGGGCACCATCATCGCCTGTAAACGGCTGACTTTTTCCGCCAGTTGCGCGTCGTATTGTTCAATCGGGAGCTGTTCGGGTGTCATCTTTAATCCTGGTAATAAGCTGGCTTGCCGGGCGATTGTAGGCATTCAACTGCTGATGTCCAGCCCTGCGGAAAACAAGATGGCTGGAAGTCTGGATTTCCGGCCTTCCTGGCCGTAGACTGCGCCTGCCGGCCTCCTTGAGTTAAAAGGGAATCCAGTGTGAATCTGGAGCTGACGCGCAGCGGTAAAGAATGTCGTGGTGATGGCAATTACAAACACTGTCCTGCCGGATGGGAAGTTTTTTCACCATTTATGATTCTCAGCCCGAAGACCTGCCGGTGTGACGTCGCAATACATACGACCATCGCGAGCTATTGGTCGTAGTCGTGCGGCATCCTGCTTCGTCTTTTGGATGCTATAACAATGAAAAAAACACACGCTTCGCTGTTTGCCTTCAGTGCAACGGCGTTGTCTCTCTGGGCGCAATTTGGCTACGCGCAGCAGAATGATGATACGCAAATCGTTACCGCTAACCGCTTCGCGCAGCCGGTCTCGTCGGTGCTGGCTTCGACTTCTGTTGTCACCCGTGATGAGATCGATCAGTGGCAATCCAAGAACCTACTGGAAGTGTTACGCCGCTTGCCGGGCGTGGATATCGCGCAAAGCGGCGGCATTGGGCAAAGCGCTTCTATGTATGTACGTGGTTCGGAAGCGCGCCATACGCTAATTCTGGTTGACGGTGTGCCGTTCTCTAAACCTGGCATTACCGGCGTTGCTGACTTCAACCAAATCCCTGTTTCCATCATCCAGCGCGTTGAGTTCATTCGTGGCCCGCGGTCTGCGGTTTACGGCGCAGATGCGATTGGCGGCGTGGTGAATGTCATTACGCAAAACCCGAATAATCAAAATTCTCTGACGGCTGGCTTTGGTTCAAAGGGCTATCAGGAATACAGCGGCGGCATCAATCAAAATGTCACGGACCAGACGCGCGTAACGGTGGCGGGCTCTTATCAGGCCACCAACGGCTACAACGTTCAGCCGGGCTCAACGTCTCCGACCGATCGCGATCGTGATGGCTGGCGCAATAAGGCGTTCTGGGCTGGCGTTGACCACAAGTTTAACGTGGCGTTTTCTGGCTTCTTCCGGGGTTACGGCTACGCCGCGAACTCAGATTACGATGCGGGTTATGTCGGTGGTCAGGATGAGCAACAGATCTATAATCACTCGTTTGATACCGGTCTGCGCTTTAATAAAGAGGAATACTCCTCGCAGCTGACCGCCAGTTATCAAAAGTACAAAATCTATAACTACGTTGGGTCTGACGGCCGCTATGCAGATTCCAATAGCCTGGATGACATGGAGCAGCGCAACCTGCAATGGGGTAACACCTTTGCGGTGGGGCATGGCATGGTCAGCGCTGGTCTGGATTGGCAGCAGCAGAAACTGAGTTCGATTGGACAACTCTATTCTGGCGCACCGCGTGATGAAGATGGTTACAAGCAAGACAACACCGGCGCTTACCTGACGGCTCAGCAGCAGTTTGGAAATGTTACGCTTGAAGGTTCGGCGCGTGGCGATGATAACCAGGACTTTGGCCGTCATGGCACCTGGCAAACGGCTGCGGGTTGGGAGTTTGTGCCGGGTTACAAGGCATCACTCTCTTACGGCACGGGTTTCCAGGCGCCGACGTTAGGCCAGCTATATGGTCTGAAGCGCTTTGGTATTAGCTCTAATCCCGATCTGAATCCTGAGAAATCAAAACAGTGGGAAGCCGCGCTGGAAGGTTTAACCGGTCCGGTTAATTGGCGTGTTGCGGCGTATCACAATAAAGTCAGTAATCTCATTACCTATGCTTCTGATCCTGTGACTTTTGAGGGCGGCTATTACAATGAAAAAGCCGTTACGCTGAAAGGTATTGAAGCCATCGCTGATTTTGATACCCGCTTCCTTCATCACCAGATCACCTTGGGTTATCTGGATGCGCGTCGTGATTCAGATGGTGAAACGCTGGCGCGTCGTGCGCGTGAGCAGGCCAAATATCAGCTGGGTATGACGGTGTATGACTTTGATATTGATGTCATCTACCAGTACTTCGGTAAGCGCTACGATAACAACACCAGCGAATATGCCAGCGAGCAGCGTCGTTTATCGAGTTACAGCACGGTAGATCTCGCGGTCTCGTATCCGGTCACATCACAGCTCACCGTTCGTGGTAGAATTGCCAACTTGTTCGATAAAGATTATGAGACAGCGTATGGCTATCCAACTCCAGGAACGGAGTACTACCTCAGCGCCAGCTACAGCTTCTGATCTGCGTCCCACCGTGCTGGTGTTTGACTCCGGCGTGGGTGGGCTCTCCGTTTATGATGAGGTCCGGCATTTACTGCCGGATCTTCACTATCTCTACGCCTTTGATAATGAAGGGTTCCCGTACGGCGAAAAATCCGAAGACTTTATTGTCGAGCGCGTGGTGGCGGTGGTGACGGCTATCACTCAGCGTTTCCCGCTTGCGTTGGTGATCATTGCTTGTAACTCGGCCAGCACCATCTCTTTGCCGGCTCTGCGTGAACGTTTCGAATTCCCGGTTGTGGGTGTGGTGCCTGCGATAAAACCTGCTGCGCGTCTGACGCGTAACGGCGTAGTGGGATTGCTGGCCACGCGCGGCACGGTGAAACGTCCTTATACCCATGAGTTAGTGGCGCAATTTGCCCGTGACTGCAAAATCGAAATGCTCGGCTCTGCTGAGCTGGTGGAGCTGGCGGAAGCCAAGCTGCATGGCGAAGATGTTGAGCTCGCTGATGTACGCCGTGCTGTGCAACCCTGGCTACGGATGAAAGAGCCACCTGATACCGTGGTTCTCGGATGTACGCATTTCCCTTTACTACGTGATGAGCTGCAATTGGTGCTACCGGAAGGGACAAGGCTGGTGGATTCGGGCGCGGCGATTGCGCGTCGTACCGTTTGGTTATTAGAGCATGAAGCACCGCAGGCGGTTTCATCCGGTCAGAATTTAGCGTTCTGTACGCGTATAGATGATGAAGTGACGAAATTGTCACCGATTTTGCAGCGTTATGGCTTCCCGTTGCTGGAAAAATTAGCAGTTTAGTGGCGTTTCGACGAAAAAATCAGCACTCGGAAATTAATTTGAAATTAGCGCTTGTCAGCTCCGAAGAAATCCCTATACTGCGCCTCCACTGACACGGAACAACGGCTTACGAAGCGAAGTGTTCAGGAGGTGGTCTTCAAGGCAACCTTCAGAAAAGCAAAAATAAATGCTTGACTGAGAATGCGGAAAGCGTAATATACGCATCCCGCGCCGCTAGAGAAATCGCGGCATGCTCTTTAACAATTTATCAGACAATCTGTGTGGGCACTCGCAGGATTGATATCCGCGTCTCCGGACGCAAAAAAATATCAAAGCCTCACGAGTGAACACATAATGAAATTCATTATGACGTTTTACA